>JAEEGG010003496.1_pt1 | contig 39117 bp, 33 predicted proteins | sample 9134161 | NCBI WGS metagenome assembly JAEEGG01 (sample SAMN16246543, study PRJNA631951) | gut metagenome | biome: gut microbiome; feature: rumen; material: CR-attached | host: Bos | place: Iran: Karaj | collected 2018-10 | reverse complement strand
TACCCTCTGTGCGGGCGAAGAGCATACCAGCCTCGAAGGTCTCGAGCTGAGGAATATCGACACCGTGCATCAGACCGTCCTTAATCAACTGGCTGATAATCATACCTGCACCATGATAGCGCAGACCACCAGCATGGATGTTGCTTGGCTTGAAGTTGTGGCCCAGCGTGTACATGGGCAGCAGAGGTGTGTAACCAGCTTCGTCACCAAAGTCGTAGCGGAACTGGCCACGGGTCAACTTCGGACAGCTGTCGGGCTCAGCAGCAATAAACTCGGTATGGCGTTCGCCACTCAGGTTGTGACGCATGAATGGGAACGAGATACCACCGAAGTTGGAACCGCCACCGAAGCAGCCAATCACGATATCAGGATACTCGCCAGCCATTGCCATCTGCTTCTCTGCCTCCAGACCGATGATGGTCTGATGCAAACCAACGTGGTTCAGTACGGAACCAAGCGTATATTTACAATTGGGAGTGGTCGTTGCCAACTCAACTGCCTCAGAGATAGCGGTGCCCAGCGAACCACTGTGCGTCGGGTCCTTGGTTAGGATGTCCTTACCGGCACGGGTGGACATCGAGGGAGAACCGGTGACGACGGCACCGAAGGTGCGCATAATCGAAGAACGATAAGGCTTCTGCTGCATGGTAATCTTCACCTGATAGACAGCGCAGTCCAGTCCGTAGATCTTAGCAGCATACGAAAGGGCGGCACCCCACTGACCGGCACCGGTCTCAGTGGTGACGTTCGTCGTGCCTTCCTGCTTGGCATAATAGCACTGGGGCAGGGCAGAGTTGATTTTGTGTGAACCTAAGGGATTGGTTGACTCGTTCTTAAAATAGATGTGGGCAGGAGTACCCAGTGCCTCTTCCAGTGCGTATGCACGTACCAGCGGAGTGGAACGATAGTACTTGTACTTCTCGAGCACGTCCTCAGGGATGTCTATCCAACGGTGCTCCGTATCCAGCTCCTGTACACAGCACTCACGTGGGAAGATGTGTGCAAGGTCATCTACTCCCAGAGGCTGCTTGGTTACCGGATGGATGGGCGGCATGGGTTTGTTTGGCATGTCGGCCTGAATGTTGTACCACTGTGTAGGAATCTCACTCTCCTGAAGGAGGAATTTTTTCTGTTTTGTCATTGCTTTTAGGTGTTGGTGAATAAATTACCGCCTGCAAAGGTAATCATAAATTTACAATTTTACGATTTACAGATTACAATTTATTGCCAAATTGCGTTATTTTTTGTAATTTTGCAGCCATTATGACAATGATAATAGTCGTTTTAGCATATTTTTCCCTGTTGTATGCCATCAGTCGGTGGACAGGACGACGGGCAACCAACGAGACGTTCTATCGTGCCAACCGACAGTCGCCATGGTATATGGTAGCGTTTGGCATGGTTGGCGCTTCCATATCAGGCATTACCTTCGTGTCGGTGCCAGGCATGGTGAACAGTATTGGTATGACGTATTTGCAGACGTGTCTAGGCTTTATTGTGGGCTATGCAGTGATAGCCTTTGTGCTGTTGCCACTCTACTACCGACTGAACCTGACAACCATCTACAGTTATTTGGGACAGCGCATTGGGCCGAAGGCATATAAGACTGGCGCCTCGTTTTTCCTGTTGTCGAAGATGACGGGGGCTGCTGTGCGCTTCTATGTGGTGTGTTGGATACTGATGGAGTGCAGTGGTCTGAAAATCAATTTCTTCCTTGTTGTGATAGCAATGACGGCGCTCATCTGGCTCTACACCCGACAAGGCGGTATCAAGACTATTGTTTGGACGGATGCCTTGCAGACAGCGTGCTTGTTTGGTGCCTTACTCCTTATTATATATAAGGTAATGGGGGAATTGGGTATGACGCTGAACGATGCGGTGACGGCTATCAGTAATAGTGAACTGTCGCGTGTCTTCATCATGGACGACTGGTTCTCGAAGCAGTATTTCTGGAAACAGTTCCTGAGTGGTGCGTTTATCGCCATTGTGATGACGGGACTGGATCAGGACATGATGCAGAAGAACCTGACGTGTCGCTCGCTACGCGATGCACAGAAGGATATGTGTACCTATGGCGTCGCCTTTGTACCAGCCAATCTGCTGTTCCTGTCGCTGGGTGTGTTGCTGACATTCTGGTATCAGCAGCAGGGAATCGTTTTGCCAGCCAAAGGGGATGAGTTACTGCCCGTGTTCATTCAGCAGACATCTTCCATCATCCCTCTTACATCATACATTTTCATGCTGGGTATGGTGGCTGCGGCATTCTCCAGTGCCGACTCTGCACTGACGGCACTGACCACTAGCTATTGTGTGGATATCTGTGGGCGTGCTGATGACGAGCGGTTGCGTCGTCGTGTACATATCGGAATGGCTATGGTCTTTGTCTTTTTTATCTTGTTATTCAAGGTAATGAACTCTACGAGCGTTATCGATGCCATCTATATCCTCTGTTCTTATACTTATGGCCCGTTGTTGGGATTGTTTGCCTTTGGACTGTTGACAAAAAAGCAGACCAACGATCGTCTGGTGCCTTATATCTGTGTGGCATCGCCAATCGTCTGTTATTTGTTGGATATGGTGGTGGGACAACTCACAGGCTACCGCTTCGGCTATGAATTGCTGATGCTTAATGGCCTCCTGACATTCTCTGGCCTCTGGCTATTCAAACGTTAACCTTCGCCTCGGAGTTTTGCAAAATACTCTTTGGGTTGTTCGCCTGTAACGCGCTTGAAGGAGGTAGCAAAATATTTGGGATCACGGAAACCTACCTGATAAGCGATGTCGCTGACGCGCAGGTCTGGATGCTCTTTGGCTAACTTGCATGCAGCCTTGATACGGATGTCGCGAGTGAAGTTGGAAATGTTTTTTCCTGTCAGTGCACGAATCTTGTTATAGAGGGTGCTGACACTGCTACCCATATCGGAGGCAAAAGTCTGTCGGTCATAATCGGTGTCGCTGATATGGTCATTGATACACTGGATGGCACGTCGCAGAAATTCCTGATCGGCAGAGTGGGGGGCTTGCATGATTTCTCGCAAACTGGTGTTCCCCTCCTCGTAACCAGAAGGAAGCTCTATAGTAGGTACGTGCAACTCGATATTGCTGGGAATGTGGAAAGCTGATAAGGTGCTACTTTCCAGTTGCTCAGTTTCATAGGCGTCTTTCTTGATAGGTATTTCAATAAAAAGCGTGTTGCCCTGTCGGTCAAAATATTCGTTTCTCAGGGTACCACGATGGAAGGCAACCATATATTGGATGATGAGCAGGCTGTTGTCGCTAATCTTGCTTCCGTTATCACTGATGCGCAGGTTGATGCTGTCGTATCGTTGGTTGGTATAGGCTGCAATCGTAATCTTTCCGCCGCGTTCCAGACGCTTGGCCATATCAGATAATAACAGGATAAGTATTCTGTCCAACAGTTCTGTGTCAAGCCATCCCATCATACTCTCCGGTTCATACTTCATTTTGAAGTCTATCCCCCTGTGCTCCATGAATGATTTGATTTCATCACCGCTTCCTTTTATGAATTGCATGATGTCATTGTTGCTAACATGCAAGCCAAGTCGCTCAGGCAACATAAATTGATGCTTGTTTGATGGCTGGCGAAGCTTCATACGGATGTTTAGGAGCGCCAAAATGATGATAATACAGATAAAAATGACGTTGATGATGCTCATAGGCGATTGTTTAATCGTTGCAAAAATAATTTTTTTGTTTAAAAAAACAGCCCTTTCGTCGTTAAAAAGATGTTAAATGCCTTGATTTTAGTTTGAAAAACGTTATTTGAAGTCGAAAATTCGTATAAATAACGATAATTAAACTATATTTAATGTTATCTAAACCTGTAAATAATATAAATGTATTATCTTTGCAATGTCGATAAGAGATTAGCGAATTTTTTTATCGCCGATAGAGTGTTTCATACTCTAAAGTCATAACAAGAGATTTTTAATGGTTAAGGTTTATGGTTGATTAATTTAGTTTTTACAAGGAAAAGCCTCGCTGTGAAGCGAGGCTTTTCTGATTTTTATTCCTCCCTTAAGTTAGAGGAGGTTAGGTGGGGTCTGAAGGAGCGTTTGTTCAAACCCCCTATGTCCCCCTAACTTAGGGGGATTATGAGTGTTCCAGTAGGAAGCGTTCTGCTTCAATGGCAGCCTGGCAGCCGGTACCAGCAGCACTGATAGCCTGGCGATAGACGGGGTCGGCACAGTCGCCAGCTACGAAGATGCCAGGGAGCTTGGTGCGTGGTGTACCGTCAATCTTCTTCAGATAGCCTACTTCGTCGGTATCCAGCCACTCCTTGAAGATGTCCGTATTTGGCTTGTGACCGATAGCCAGGAAGAATCCGTCAATCTGGATGTCTACCAGCTGTTCGTCGGTCTCGCCCTTGCGCTTGACCAGATGGGCCCCTTCTACACCATTCTCGCCAAAGAGGCCTAGGGTGTTGTGTTCAAAGAGTATCTCTATGTTCTCAGTAGCCATCACACGGTCCTGCATCACTTTTGAGGCACGCAGGAAGGGTTTGCGCACAATAAGGTATACTTTCTTTGCCAGTCCGCTGAGGTAGAGAGCATCCTCGCAGGCGGTATCACCACCACCAACGACGGCTACGGTTTTCTTGCGATAGAAGAAACCGTCGCAGGTAGCACAAGCAGAAACGCCCTGTCCATTGTATTTGCGCTCGTCATCGAGTCCCAAGTATTTGGCTGATGCACCTGTAGCGATAATGACGGTGTCTGCTTCTATCTCGTTGTTGTCCTCATCCCATGCTTTGTATGGGCGACTGGAGAAATCGACGCGTACGATGCTACCGTCGCGGATGTCAGTACCGAAGCGCTCGGCTTGTTCGCGGAGGTCCATCATCATCTGATTGCCATCGACACCCTGTGGGTAACCGGGAAAGTTTTCTACCTCAGTGGTCTGAGTCAGCTGGCCTCCAGGCTGCATGCCGCTATACTCTACAGGGTGTAGGTTAGCACGGCTGGCATAAATAGCAGCGGTATACCCTGCGGGCCCGCTGCCTATAATCAAACATTTCGTCTTCATAATTATGAACGATGAATTATGAATGGGGAACTTACTTTAGCAATTCTTCGATTTGCTTGGCAATATTCTCGATTTTCTCAGTGGGCTCGAAGCGGGCGATGACCTGTCCCTTCTTGTTAATCAAGAATTTGGTGAAGTTCCACTTGATGTCTGCTTTCTGCTTGTAGTCAGGATCAGCCTTGGTAAGCATGTCGTCGAGGATGTGGGCGATGGGGTGCTCCATATCCCAACCAGCAAAACCTTTCTGCTCTTTGAGGAACTGGAAGAGGGGCTCAGCATCGTCGCCATTGACCTTAACCTTCTTGAAACGGGGGAATTCGGTGCCGAAGTTCAACTTACAGAACTCATGGATACTCTCGTCAGTGCCAGGAGCCTGCTGTCCAAACTGGTTGCAGGGGAAGTCGAGAATCTCGAAACCCTCGGCGTGGTACTTCTTGTACAGGGCTTCCAGTTCATCGTACTGAGGGGTGAAGCCGCACTTCGTGGCGGTGTTGACAATCAACAGTACTTCGTTGGCATACTCTTTCAGTGAAACATCTTTTCCTTTTCTGTCTTTGACAGTGTAGTCGTAAACGGTTTTCATTGTGTTGTTTTTGTTGTATATTTTATTGCATTATAAAAGTCGTATCATTGCTTGCAGCAAAGATACGACTTTTCTGTGGGATAACCAAAGGTTTTACATTTTTTTGCGATATATTTTACATACCCCAGAAGCTACGGTCTACGTTAGCCTCTACTTCTTTTTCAATGTCGTCGGGCAGATTGCAGAAGAAATCGATGCCTGTCATCTGTTCCAACTGGTCGATGGTGAATACATAGTTTTTGGGAGCAGCCTTGTTTCCAGGGTTAGCATGCTCCAGGATAAAGGCGATGCCACGATACTTGTTGCTTAACTTGCTGACGATACCCATGAAGAAATATTCAGGTACTACCAGTCCTGTTTTAGCAGGTGAAAGGAGGTGCTGGTCGTCTATGGTACCACCCTTGACAACATACAAGGTCTCGCGGTATTTGTTGTCATTCCATTTGCGAACCTGATTCTCCATATTGGCCCATGTCCCTTCGTTCAGTTTGCTGGTTTGGGGCATCATATTCGACAGATAGAATGTCTGCTCATTGGCTTGCATGGAGTTCAGACGGTCGGCAGAGGCACAGATGTGTCCACGAGAGTAGCCTGAGCCCTTATAGTCGCTCAGTTCTGTACGTACTTCTTTGGGCAGGTCTGGGTCTGGCTGGAACGGATCGGCATAGCCATAGTCCTGCAGGTTCTTCATCGCCCATTCGTTGTCTGTCTGGTTCTGCCAGTAATTACGGTTCCAGCTGGTACCGCTATTGCCGTTATACATCTGGAAGGCTGTCCAGCGCTGGGCTTTCTTGCTGTTGTTCCACTCTATGATGTAGTTGATGCCGTAGGCATCGGTACTACGAATCAGAATGTAGTTGTCGTTACCGCCAATGATGTGCGGAATCTCATAGCGTGAGTCCAGATTGTCGTTGCCTGTAGCGTTCTTGTTTGTGTTCTTCGAGTCTCCAGATGTGCCGTTTGTCACGACTAATGCTGCAGAGCCGGCTTTCCCGCCACCTCCGTCGCCACCAGAGCCTTTCGGCAACTTGTCATCGTCATCGGCTTCGCAACTTACGAAAGCGATGAACATCAGTGCTGATAAAAATAAATTGAGTTGTTTCATAGTTTCGGATTTTTTAGTTGTTTTTGTCTGTTGTTGTAGTAATTGTTCTTTTGAAAGGTAAAGGTGCCTACAAGGCATATGCAACTACCCTGTACGCACCTTTATAAGTCTTGCTTGAAATATAGTATCTTATTTCTTCGCAGCCTTACCGTAGCGGCTCATGAACTTATCAACACGACCAGCGGTGTCGACGAGCTTGCTCTTACCAGTGTAGAAGGGGTGAGAAGTGCTCGAAATTTCAATCTTTACCACGGGGTAAGTTTCGCCTTCGAACTCTACGGTGTCGTTAGTCTTAGCGGTAGAGCGCGAGAGGAACATATCGCCGTTGGACATGTCCTTAAACACGACGGGGCGATAGTTTTCTGGATGAATACCTTTTTTCATTTTACTTGTTAATTATTACTTGTTAATTGATATATGTTCACAATCAGGCTGCAAAGGTACGAACTTTTTTTGGACTACGCAAATATTTTGCGAATAATTTATCTTATGGCATGAGTTAATATGCCTATGGAAGCGCGATAGCCTCTTCTTTCTTCATGAACTACGATTTCTTACAAAACGGCTGCACGCCAGGGTGGGGTGCAGCCGTATATAATAGAATAAGGTGTAAATTACTTCTTGGTCAGCGCAGCGTCGTCAACTAACATGTCTTCACCAGAAGTCTTACCTTCATTAGCCTTTGGATTCATAACAAGAAGACAAATGACAGTCTGTTCTGAAAGGGTAAATTCGTTTGTAATGTGAGTCCACTCAGTATTATTTATATTGAAATACGTGCTATTGTATTTGTAATCGCTATTAGCAATAGATCCATTCTTTACTATAGCATATCCAATACGTGTCTGAGCAACATTTGCTGAAGTAGCTTTTGCCCAGAAAGAGAACTCGTATGTACCAGCTTCCAGCGTTAACTCCTTGTATGCCAAACGCTTGTTTTGAGTGCCTCCTCCTTTAACAAGGCAAGAGTAACTGCCACCATGAGCATCGCTGCTCTGCTCCAGTGTTGCTGAGCTAGCTGAAGAAGCAGACTTCCAACCAGTGGGCAGACCGTCTGCCCATGTCTCGAAGTCACCATTGGTCAGTTCTGAAACAGCTTCACCGCTGCCGCCGCCTTCACCGCTGCCGCCGCCTTCGCCGCCGCTACTAGCATTTGTGTTACTTGTCTTTACAAGATAGTTCCCTTGTGCCATTTCAGGAACAATCTCTCCAGTATTTGTATTCTTATACTTCTGTAGCTTACCATAAACGACAACATCGTCACCTACCTGCAACTGGTCTGCTGAAGTAAAGTCTGTGTTGTTGAGGTTCTTGCCGCGATATACATAAATTGTGTTGCTTTCGCTACCATCCTCTGAGATGTAGTAATTAATATCCTTAAATTTCTTTTCTGTGTTAGGACCAATCTCGTCTGCCTTGGTAGCGACCTTGGCAACTTTTCCTTTGACGTACCACTTCGCATCAGTTGTAGCTCCATCTTCCAAAGCATTAATTGCTGCCAATGCCTCGGCTACAGTCTTTGGAGAATCAACGCTACCAACGTCGCTTGTTGGTGGATTCCCACCGCTTTCGCCATCGAGTTCAGGAGCTTGACCGTTAACACTAACGAGGTATGCACCTGTAGCTGTCTCAGGAGTATTGCCCTTGTAGTACTGCACAGGACCATAGACGATGATGGTAGCACCCTTGGCAATCTTGTAGCCTTCCTTGATACCCTTACCGTTCTTGTCCTTTACACGATAGACGGTGAACTTCTCTGATGAACCTTCTAAATCGACAATGTCTACTGTGACATTTTTGTAACTGTCGACAGTGTAGTCTGTATCGGCAATACCTTTAATATAATAGCTTTCGGTAGAAGCAGTTTGGCCAACCGCCTTACACTTGGCAACAGCTGCTGCAACATTGAATGGATCTGCCTCTGTGCCTGTTCCCTGAGGTTCACCTCCAGGTACATCTGACTGTCCAGGCTTTGTTCCATACGTCTGACCATCTGCAATAGCATAACTAACTTGCTTCATTCCTGTATTGCCGAAATACTTCTCAATAGTACCATAGAGAGTTACTTCTTTTTTGTACATACCCTTGTTGTCTTTCAAGTTGAGAGCAGTACGAACAGCTCCAACTGGAAGCTGAACAGGCATACATTTTGAAACACTGGTCTCATCTGCTGACTCAGCAAACAATATGTTAGATGCCACAGTTGCAGTGTCAGACGCTCCAAATACGGCACCGACATCAGCTTTGGTTCCCCAGATGTAACCGACAATATATCCCTTTACGAAAGCACCAGTAGAAGATCCTTTCTTAACTGCTTTGGAAACTGTAAGTGGCTCTTCTTCTGTTCCGTCGCCAATTTCTTCTTTTGGGGTAGAACCTGGAGTTGGATAAGGCTCTGGAACGTCGGAGCATGCTGCAAATGTAAATGCTACAGCCGCAAGGGCGAGCAATGATTTGATTGTCTTTTTCATAATCTTATTAGGTTTTTGATTTTACTATTATTTTACCATAATATCATCAGTCTTGCGTATTTCAATTTGCCACATATTATTGTAGCGAGAGGCAATACCGATGATGTCGCAAGGAGTGGTAGGTAGTTTGTCTGCCGCAAATCTAGCGTAGCTGCTAGTACGAACTACTACATTACTTCCCATGCCGATTTCACGTGAGGTGTAATTCTCTCCATCAGGAGCGAAAGTATTTTCACCGTCAGCATCATTAAATGTTACATTCTTAAGAATGACCAATTTTCCACAGTTTGTGTTTTTGTCACCTTTGATGGTTTCAAAATCAACGGGCTGGATATGATTAGGATCATAATTCGGCAGAATCTTGAAATGCTTAGCAAACAAATCCTTCGACATACGTCCGATACTGGTTCCATATGGAATGCCTATCTGTGGCATTTTTCGGTAACCACCAATGTGTAATCCTTTCAAGTCAATCAATACTTCCTGACCTATAGGCAGGAAACCGTTCATTCCACTTTGGTTGACGGCTATCTCTAAAGCACGCTTGTCATCTTGTATATATATTTTTTTATATATATTGCCACCGATATCATTGCCAACTACCCAACCTTTAATTTGGATGTCCTCAGTAATTTCGGTAATTTTGTCCTGATCTTCAAACAGATAATCCTTATATTTGTTAAGGAATGCGTCGATTGTCATTTGTTTTGACGCATCTTCTACAATACTGTTATTTCCATAAGGGGGTGTTGTCAGATTAGGTTCATCCCAGTCGCCGTTCTGGCAGGCAGTAAACAAGCCGCAAACAGCAGCGATGATATAATATTTAATGTTCTTCATACGTTGTATCCTCCTTCTGTTTAGAACAAGTAAGTAAACTGAATCATTCCGTTGATGCCGTTGGCATAGAATTTCTTAGGGCTGTTCAAGAAAGAATAGTTGCGGATTTTCTTTCCAGAGGCATCATAGTCACGACGACTTTGCTCCATACCACCCGTACAAAGCTTGGTGTAGTTCAGAATGTTCGAAACCATGAGGTTCACTCTGAGCTGTCCCTTCTTCAGACGGAAACTCTTGCTGATAGAAGCGTCGAGCATGAAACCTCCTTTGCCTTTAGCTTGTTCCTCTGGCATTAGCGTGGTTCCATCAGCATTGACGGTTTCTGAGATACCGTCACCATCCATGTCTGGTAGCGGACTGTAGTAGCGAGTGACTGGTGAGTAGTAGAGGTAAATCTTGTCGTAGTAGTTACCAATGAGGTCGAAATACCAGAAATTCCAGTGATATGACAGGTCAATGCTGGCTGCTGCGAGTGGCGTGCCGCCTTCGCGCATGCCCTTATTGACGCAGATGTCTTCATGATAGAGACTGCCAGTCTTTGTGTCTGGTTTGGCATTTGACATCATGTAAGTAACGTTAGCGTTGTTGATATACTTAGCCTCGCTGATGGTACCCAAAGTCTTGATGCTGAACAACTCAGTGACTTTGAAGTTCATACCCAGTTCAACACCGTAGTACTCCTTATTAATACCTGTGAGCGATACGTAGGTAAATGAGCGGTTGATGTCATCATAGTACATCGAATATTCAGTAACATCTTCCAATCGAGTGTAGTAGGCATTGATGTTTGCCTTCATCCATGGGAAGGTGAACATCATACCAAACTCAGCACTCATGTTACGCTCTAGTTTCAAATCCTTCACAAAGTCGTTATTTACTTGCGGAGCGACAAAAGCGGTACGTGCAGTAGGAGCCTTCCACTCATAACCAGCACCGAGCATCATTGCTACACCTCTTCCTAATGTGTAGTGCAAGCCGAACTTACCACCTCCGTCCAGGAACTTGGCCGTGCCACTCTTGCCGTAAGAATTGTCCTTAGCCAAACCGTTACGCATCTTGCCATCACGCTGCATAGAAGTGCCCGTTACGCGTCCGTTCAAGAATAGGTGAAGCTTGGTAAAGTCAACAGAGTAACCTGCCCATGCGCCTGCCTTGTTTACTAAGATGTTATAGTCATAACCGAAACGATCGCCTTTTTTAACTAAAGCGTTGGGGTTGTTCAAATCGTACTGTATCTCATCAGATTGATCTCCGTATTGACTAATAGCATAGGTATTAATGTTGTGGAAATTATTGGCACCCAACAGGTCTTCCATTGTCTGGTAGTGCATACCCTTGTTCGTAGAGATGTTGAAGCCAAGGTTCAACTGTGAGTTCTTGCTCAGACGGGTTGTCAGCGTGCTGCTCAGACTGAATGCCAACTGGTCATCGTGGTAGGCCTGCTGATAGTACATGGCATCGACTCCCTGTAAATTGGCAGCCTTGTTGGCATAGTACATGCCGTCCCAGTTGATTTGGCGGTTGGCTTTCGATGCACTCAAGTAATCGTAGGCAGCTTTCCAGTTGGCTAAATCGACATCGCTTCCTTCATCATTCCATACATCATAGTAGGATGAGGGCATCAAACTATAATAGTCAGGAGCCGGGTTGGTGGCATTGTTGTAGTTCAGACGTGTGCTGCTGTACATGGAGTACTTACCCAACAGACTGGTAACCAGCTTCATGTCGTCGTTGATCTTGTAGTCCCAAGTCAGCAAGGCAGAAGGTGTGAAACTGTTGACGATACGGGCATTACGCTTCTTGCCGTCCTGATAACCCCAGTTTGGATTGTAGTAGTTGCTGTTAGCAATCCAGTACATCTCGTCTGTAGATGCTGACTGTGCACCACGTTCTGTGGGGTTACCCCAGGTAACAAGTGAGACGGAGTGCTTGTCGTTGATGATCTTCTCGGCACCAAGGAAGTAGCTCAGTGCGTTGTAGAATGTACCCTCGACATTGGCGGTCTCCATGTTAGCCCAACGGTAGGTGAGGTTGCCAGAGAAAGCCCATCCATTTGGCATGACACCGGTATTATAGGTGTACATACCGCGGATGGTGTAGTTGCGGTTGGCACCGGTCAGCGATACACGTGAACCAGTAGCCATAGCACTCGGACGGAAATTGTAGTTGCTTGAACCTGCCAGTGACGACATGGCGAAGTTGTTGTCCTCGAAAGGAAGCGCCGCCTCCACATTACGTGTCTGGTTGTTCAAACCACCGATGAACGAGAAGTTAAACTCGCCACGTTCTGCATCATTGGCAGGGTTGCCGTTGATATACATCTCGTTGTACTTCGAGTTGTAACCTCTGAACTTAAATCTCGCAGCACTGAAGCGGAACCCCACTTGGCTGGCATACACATTGTTGTTGGAGCCCACGATGGTGATGTTTTGGGTGACGTCGTCATCCCCACCAATCTGAGCTTCAGTGAACGTAAAGGCTTCTTCGGTCAGTTGGGCATTCACATCAGAATCGACAGGAGTCTCTTTGACCTGTGCTGATGCTGTGCTTACGACGCAAAGTGCCATCACAAATAGTTGAAGGTGTTTTTTCATAAGCGTTAGTTTTTTAGTAACGATTTTATAGTTTTGGTGCAAAGATAAGGAATAAAATGCAAAAAAGAGTATTTTTTTGAGTTTTTTTTTGAAAAAAATTAGAATATCTCAAAAATAATGCGTATCTTCGCCACCATAAACTGATAATTTAAATGTAAAACTATGAAAAAACTATTATTGACTATCGCTGCTTTGTTCCTGGTGGGAACGATTAGTGTACTGGCGCAGGAGAAGAAATACTCTGTTTATGCCATCGGTTTCTACAATCTTGAGAACCTTTTTGATACCCTTCATGACGAAGGACACAATGACTATGAGTATTTGCCAGACGGAAAGAACAAGTGGTCTGGCCTGAAGTATAAACATAAACTGCGCAATATGGCACGTGTGCTTGCTGAGTTGGGTACAGACAAACTTCCCATGGTAGGCTGTGCAGCTATTGGTGTCTCTGAGGTAGAGAATGACGGTTGTCTGGCTGACCTCTGTGAGCAAGAGCCTCTGAAGAAGCGCAACATGCAGCATTTGTTGATTGAAGGTCCCGACCATCGTGGTGTAGACTGCGGTCTGTTATATAACCCCGCATTGTTCTCTGTTCGCAATGTGAAGCTCGTACCGTATATATATGATAAGCCTGAGGATGCCCGTCGTGCTACCCGTGGCTTCTTCGTAGTCAGTGGTACACTGGCTGACGAGCATATCACCATCATCGTCAACCACCTGCCTTCACGTGGTGCTGTCAGCTACTATCGTGAATTGGGTGGCAAGCAGATTCGTGCCGTGAAGGACTCGCTGCTGAAGGACGACCCCAATGTAAAGCTGTTTATCATGGGTGATATGAACGACGACCCTGCTGATCCTTCTATGTCGAAGGCTCTGGGTGCCCAGCGCGAGATTGACGATGTGAAGCCCGGTGGTCTGTTCAACCCCTTCTGGAATATCCATGCCAGCGGAACTGGTACGTTGCGCTATGATGGTGCATGGAACCTCTTCGACCAGATTATCCTTTCGCACTCTCTGCTGAACCAGAAAGGTAAGAAGGACTATTCTACGTTGAAGTTCTGGCAGGCACAGATTTTCCGTCGTGACTATCTGTTCCAGCAGGATGGCCGTTACAAAGGCAATCCGCTGCGTACCCATGCTGGTGGCGTATGGCTTGATGGCTATAGCGACCACCTGCCCACACTGGTCTATCTAGTAAAAGAACAAAAATAATAATGTACATTATCGGAATTGCAGGCGGTACAGGTTCTGGAAAGACCACCGTCGTTAAGAGAATTGCCAGCGTGCTGCCCCCTCATTGTGCAGCCGTAATACCCTTGGACTCGTATTATAATGATACGACGGGGATGACCGACGAGGAGCGTAAGGCTATCAACTTCGACCATCCAGACGCTTTCGACTGGAAGTTACTAACCGAGCATATCAAGATGCTGAAGAACAATCAGGCCGTCGAACAGCCCACCTACTCGTATATCATCTCTAACCGTCTGCCTGAGACTGTGCATGTTGAACCTAAACCCGTCATCATCCTGGAGGGTATCATGACGCTGCACTACAAGAAGTTGCGTGACATGATGGACCTGAAGATTTTCGTGGATACAGACTCTGACGTACGTCTTATTCGAAACATCCGTCGCGATGTTGTTGAGCGCGGACGTACCGTTGACCAGGTCTTGGACCGTTATGAGAAAGTGCTCAAACCCATGCACGAGCAGTTCATTGAACCCACGAAGAAGTTTGCCGACCTCATCATTCCCTGGGGAGGTGACAACAAGACGGGAATCCATATCCTTAAAACATATATTGAGGGCATTGTTACCAATGTTTAGTGGAGAAAGAAAAGTAGAAGAGAGTGGCGTTACCACTCTCTTCTTAGTACGTCATGGTGAGACCGTTGACAATGCCCTACAGATTATGCAGGGTCAGACGCAAGGTTGTCTTAACGAACGGGGTAGGGAGCAGGCTGCTCAGGTAGCACGGCGACTGGCTGAGGAACCTATTGATGCTATTGTTGCTAGCGACCTGCAACGCGCCATTCAGACTGCCGAAATCATTGCCGCGCCTCATGGTTTGGCTGTAAGAACCACCCCTCTGCTCCGCGAGCGCGACTGGGGCAGCTTTACCGGACGCTTCATTCCTGACCTGAAAGGCGAGGTGTGGCCCGACGATATTGAGAGTGAGCCACATTTGTTGCAGCGTGCTGCCGATTTCCTGCAATATATTACGACCACCTACCCAGGTAAGCGGGTGGTGGCCGTAGGTCATGGCATTACAAACAAAGCCGTCTTGGCTGTCTATGCTGGTTGTACCATGCGTGAGGTACAGCGTATGATGAATGCTGAGGTGCGCATCTTAACGACGACCGCCGAACGATCCGCCGCTTCGGCTACCGCCGCCATGACTGCTACCGCCGCGGCTGCCGCCTCCAAAGCTTCCTCTGCTAGCACTGCTGCCGCTACCAGCACTACGGCCTCCGCCGAATGAGCTACTGCTACGGCTGCCACCAAATGATCCGCTGCTACGGCTTCCGCCGAACGAACCACTGCTGCGGCTGATGCTGCCAGTGCTTTGGCGACTTGCTGTTTCGTGGTTTACTGTCGTACGGGTTGAACTGGTGCGTGGACCACCGAAGTCTCCTCTATGGTGAGTGCTGGTGCCGTTATTGCTTAGTGTACCTCCGTGGCTTTTATCTGTACCTCCGTGGTTACCTATTGTACCTCCATGGTTACCTATTGTACCTCCATGGTTACCTATTGTACCTCCATGGTGTCTTTCTGTTGTTCCACCATGATGTCCTAGCGTACCTCCGTGATGTCTGTCCGTTCCTCCGTGACGACCTACACTGCCACCGTGATGGCCTACTGCACCACCATGATGGTGACGGAATTCTCCCTTGTTCCAACGGTCCAGCATACCATAGTGTGCGCGGCCTCCTGCGGGACGGAAGTGGTGACGGTGACTATAGTAGTATCCGTGAGTACCGTGTAGATGCCAGGCGTGTGCGCCACGATAGGTGGCATAAAATACCGGACGTCCAAAGAAGAAGTAGTCACGGTGCGGATAGCGGGCATAGATGCCGAAGTGCCAGTAGCCTGAACTCCAGTAGAGTGGGCGGTAGAAATAGCTGGCGGCGATGTATGCCTGCCATTGTGCGTCGAGCAGGATGTAGCTCAGGTCGCGATTGCGGCGCTCCCAATAGTCACCATAGACGTCGTCGTAACTCGTCACACCCATCAGGTAGTCGAGGTTGATTTCGTAGGCGGCCTCATACTGCTCGTCGGTGAGGTTCAGCTCGTAAGCCATCTTATCGGTCAGGAACAGTGCCTCGTTGCGAGCCTGTTCGTAACTCATTGCCTTGCCCGATGTTGCTATCGTCAACATTGTTAAAAGGGCTATCATCATCTTCTTCATAATCGCAGTTGTTTAATGTTCTCGCTGCAAAGGTATGAAGAAAATGATGATAGCGCAAAGGATAATCCCTAAACCCCAAGGGGGAATTCCCTAAACATTGTTAGAAGGCCAGGACGGCACGAACGTTGAGTCCTTCATTTTTGTGGCTTACTTGTGTTACCACTATACTGTTGCCGTCATCTGAAACTGTAGCACGATATGCGTAATCAGTTGAATAAGAATCGCTTGCCCAATAATCACCCTCTTTTAATCCCTGATGATGGGCTGTAAGAAAGGTGGTCATATGCTCCCAATCGGACTTAGAAGGAAGTCTCCATATTCCACCAGGAACACTAGTATGTCCACTGGCCGTACTTACAGCGCTTGAGTAGGTCTTTGTCTCGCTCTCGTCAGCCAGCGCAATGGCCAAACCATTCTGGCAATTGGACTCATTACCGACATAAGCAATTCTTGCTACAGCAGTAGTAACTGCTGCAGTGGCTGCAGCTTCATTCTCGTAAATACATCCGTTTTGACCAATTACTTTACCGATTTCAATGGTGCCTTGATGCGTCATCTTGACGCCTATCGTATAGTATTGGCTATTGGTAAATGTAACACCGGTCTTAGTATAGGTGTAAACCTTTGTACCAACTATAGCATTAAGTGTGATTTGTCCGCTGAAAGCAGGAATGGCAACAAATAGTTCGCTGGTTGGTGAGGCTGGCGTGATGGTGTATGAATTTGAACCAACAGTAACAGCTAATTTTGTTGTTTCATCGAGCAGTGCACCGCTATTTCCCTTGTCTTTCAGTGTAAACTTCACGATGGCCTGCTGGTTGGCGAAAGAAGCAGCTTTGGTGGTAACATTCCCCCCACTAACAGCTGTGACTTTAACATCTGCTTTCGCATAGTCGCAGTTGGCTGCAATGTATGCCAGTGTTCCATTCTGTGATGCGTAGTTGGGACTGCGGAACTTCAGCGTCAGCTCATCGCCGTTCTCAATGGTGCCCGTCAGTGTGCCCGTCAGCGTGGTGCTGGTCCCTGCGCTCTGTGCTTTAAGAGTGCCACCGAGGTCTTCGCTCTTGGTGACGTTGTACACAGTGACTTCATCGTTAACTTCCCAAGTAGAGTTCAGCGTTGAACCATCAAGAGTTAAGGCACGGGTAGTGGCTATGTCTTCGCCTTTGCTGGCGTTGACCGTCAGGGTGTAGGTTTTATTGACGGGTTGTTCTTTCTCAACAGCAGAACTGTCGAGCATGGAGTCTTCTTTTGTACAGGCTGTAGCCACCAAGAACAGGGCGGCCAGCAGATATATGTTGTAAATATACTTTTTCATAGCTGTGTTTACATTAGGGATTACCCCATTCTTGATTTATGGCATCGCCATAGTTGTCTTTTGTTGCGCTTGTCTGTAATAGGCAAGCATATTGTTGTATTCTGACGACCTGAGTCATCGGTGTCTGATAATGTCTCTTCATATTATAATACTAAGTCTTTTTCAATGTATGTGAAAGTCGTATTGCCAATCGTGAACGAAAGACCATGATGCAACCATATTTCTTTTCCTATTTCTGCAACGTGATTGTTGACGACAATACCATCTTCCAGTGCCTTCAGATATGGAACGTTATGGTGCAGGTAAATCTCTGCATGTACGGGAGCAATGTCACCAGTGATGTCCCATGACAGCTGGAGACTGCAATCCACCGACTTACCAATGGTTACCACTCGGTCGGGATTATTGCGGAACCACTTGAAGATAGCGATGTCCATCTCTTTGACCGCTCCCTGTACATGCAGGAAGTAACGCTCTGAGCGTGGGGCCACGGTAGCAATACATGAAACGAGTCCTACACCGTAGAAGATAAAGCCAATCAGCAGTACCAAGCGGTAGTCTATGCCGTCGAAGTGGCTATAGAACAACCACCATATATACATAGAGATGAGAACGATAATGACACTCGGGATAATCAGTCTCTTGCGGAGTTTAATGCGTGTATGGGTGGTTCCGCAAATGGCAATAATTAATGCCGACAAAAGCCAAGGAATCCACTCCAAGAGGATGGCAATCCTATGCAAACCACCTACGACAATCAGTATATTGATGCACAAGAAAGAGGTAGCGCACAATATTGCAGCCGTAAGGGATCGTAGCAGATAGTCGAGACTGTTATAGCTGATGTTGACGATTTTTGTAGCCAGAACGGCAATAGCCATTGTCAGGAAAAATCCCATGGAGAATCCGAATGCTGGCATGGGCGAGATGGACTGACCTGCCAGCAGGGCAGCAGCCTCAGGAGTACCTTCCTCTATACCGGTGAGCCATAGTGAGATATTGGTAACGATGTGGGCTGTCAGATAGTGGGTCCTGCTGATGAACAGAATCCATGCCAATGTCGTAGCGATGATGGCTGCAAGAATCCACTTCGTATAATAGGGCGCATTATTACTGTCAGAAAGATGAACGCTATTATAGTAATGTGAACCATGCTTGCAGCGGTCGCTATATTCAGTACAGTGATATCCGTTTTCATCCCAGCAAGTTTTGTGCATGGTATGACTACACTTCACGACCACCTCGTCACCGGTTTCAAAGGGCTCTTTACATAGATAGCATGCCTCTGCCACCAGATTCTTGCCAATACCCATGTTTCGACCTGCGTAGCGTATAACATATTTCCTACGGAATATCTTATAACTGATGTAAGGTATTACAAACTGTAACAGGAACCATGCAAAACCAAGTAAGGATGCTCCAATGATAATACCTAGCATGACGATGCCGGCTTTGGGTAATCCGTGAACGATAATTGGGTTGTAGAAGTCACCTTTATTGATGACGGTTTTGAACGAAGTGACAAGAGTGTCATTCTCTATACTATAGAAATTGACGTTAAGAGTCTCAAAGTTACCGTTATAGACCTTACCATCTGGATTCTCAAAGGTAAAGGTGTTGGCATCGGGACTGATATGGAATGCCTTGAGCATGGCATTCTTAAACAGCGTACCATTGTAATGATGCATAAAGACACCGTTGGTCCGTTCGCAGAGAAGCTTGATAACCTGTACATCTTGCTCGTTGGCATCTTTGTCGGCAGAATATCCAACATAGCATACCAACATGTTCTTTGCCGGATGTTCGCTCCTCAACGTCAGGTTTTCTTCATACATAAAGTGATCGGGATCAATGGGCTTGTTGGTTGCATTGTCATAGACCTCATTGTCGGAGAATATCAATAGCGCCATGTGCTTGGAGTCTTTCCATATCCCTTGGTGTCCCTCCATCTCATCCATCTTCTTGCTGATGGAACGATAGAGTAGGATGTGCTTATCTTGTCGTGAGATGAGATAGTTGTCAAGTGCATAGTCTGTTGCCGTCCTTGTCTGACTGGTGGAGTCGCCATAGATGAAACAGATCTGCATATTGGCGTCACTGAATACGGCACGCAACTCAACCAGATAGTCATGAATTCTGTCCAGAACCTCTTGCGGTTGTGTCAGATCGACCATTGCCAGTAGGTCCACTTCCTTCTTAGCAATGTTGTCAGACTTGATGTTACGCATGCCAATCAGGTGTGGCTGCGAACGCTTGCTCAAGGAAATACCGCTGTTGGTACTCTTGATTTCAATCCTCAGCTTGGTCGTATCCGTCAGACTATAAGGGCCGATGTCACCATACATGCGGGTAGTGACGGTAAAGGTCTTGTAGTCAGGCGAAAACTCCACCTTGTGAACCTTCATGGTCTCCTGCTTCACTTGCGCTTTTGCGCCGACAATATCCAGATTGTCAGGTTTCGCAAATTTGCTGACGAGTTGGTCGCAGCCCGTTAGCAACAGAGCGGCAACAACCGTTAGTAAAAAGGTCTGTATCTTCTTCATCGTATGCGCTTATCTCTTAATTTTCAATCTTATTTCTCTAAATCGTTGGATAGTTACTTGCTCCACCGTTCTTTTGCATCATCTCTTCATACTTCTTGGCTTGTTCGCGAGCGGTCTTAAACTGCTTGTACTTTGCACTCATCATGTTGAGGAACAGTAGCATTACGGCAACACAGGCCAGACCAATGAGGTAATCTTTGATTCGTTGTATGAACGGTTTATATGCTGTCTCCTGGATTTTTGTCGATATCATTTGGATGTTGGCAAAGGTATCGTCGAGTTCAGGCATGCGTTTGTTCAGCGCCGGCAAGATCTCACAGGCTTGCTGGGCTTTCTGGTAACTGCTCTGCAGTTGCGCAAAGAGCGTCTGTTCGCGGGCTTTCAATTTCTCCAGTTGTGGGGTCAGTTTCTGGAGTAGTGACAACTCGAAAGCCTTATGATAAAGGTTCTTATAGATAGTGTCCTGACCAGCCAACAGCTCTTCAGCGTGTACAAAATCCAGCAGCGCGCTGCAACACTCCTTCTTGGCGGCTATTGAGTCAGCAACGCTTTGCTTCAGTTGCTCCACGTTGGTCATCATCGTCATCAAGTCCTCGTCGTCAGCAATATCCACCTGCATAGCCTGAATGAATGTGGTCCATCTCAGATTGATAGACTTATAGTGATCATCCAGCATGTCCACCTTCTCTTTGATGACATTGGCATACGAAGAGGTCAGCGGTGCTGTTCCAGAGAACGATACCTGCATGTTGCCGACGATGGCCAGCTCGTTCAGTTCGTCCACATACTGCATCATGCGTGCGCCTATCTCCTGATGCAACGCTTCTGGCGAAGTCTCGACATCTGTTGCCGGGGCTTGTTCTTGTGCCAAAGTCGCTATGGGGAGCAGACACAGCAAGAGGTGAAGTATGTATCTTTTTATCTGCATGTCTTGTTAAAGTATTGTTCTGCCTGACGGAATATCTTAATGGTTGTACTTGACTGAGATGGCGAGAGTGTGTTGATAATCAATTTCGTGTCTTTGATGATACCTTGACACTCCATGATGAGATCTGTACGCTCGTTCGCATCACGGCTGATAAGCCAGCGTGCAACCTTGCTATCCAGTTGTCGGGCGTTTGTCAGTACAATTTTCTCATTGGCTTCATTGACTTTGCCACCCATGACTTTCTCGGTGGCTGTTGCGGCAACTTCAATGCCTACCTTCATATTGGCCAAAGAGTCAGCCAACAGGTTATATTGCTCAATGCTGTTCTGAATAATCGGACATGCACTGCTGTCATTGTTGTGCTGGAACTGGGCGGTTAGCGTGGCCTTCAGCTCATCAAAGGCTTTCTTGCCCTCTTCAGAACTGACGACGCCTTTGCCATATTTCTTCTTCATGTTGCCATAGCTCTTCTTGACAGCATCCAAGGCTTTCTGCGCAGCATCCATCTCTTTGTCCAGACCGAAGCAGGGATTACGCTGTATGGTAACCTGATATTCGGTGTCGAGGTTGTTGCCAGTGCTGACCTGAAATGTGGACTTGTTGCCTTTCTGTTTGATAAGGTCCAGAAGCATGATGTCGTTCAGGTTTACGGTGACATTGTTGCGTTTGTTCTGAATGTCAAAAACCTGCTCGATATAGCTGTTAACCATCTTGATTTCTTGCTCCTGAGGCTGGATACCCTCATAGCTTATCCATTTCTTGAAGATATATTGCTTCTTGGGGTTAGGCAATGACTTATACAGTTCCTTTGACAGACGGAAACGTTGTCCGGCATCGCTGGTAGCGATATAGGGCAGTTGGTCAGTGTGTATCCATCTGCCGTGAATCGCATTCTTGTAGCGGGTGTCATCCCAGAAGACGAAGAGGGTACGATAGGAGATGACGCTGACGGTCAGCGTATTCTTGCCCTCGTCAAACTGGAACTTCACCATGATGTCCTTGTCCGTGGCATCCTTTGCCAAAGCGATATGGTCGGTGTAAGGAATACTGTCTGACACCGTGATGGCCTTAACGACCTTGCCGTGTAACATGACCGTTGACAAACAACACGACAGTAGTAGCAAAATTTTGTATCTGATATTCATCTCTTATCTCTTATATCTCTTCATTCTTATCTCTTCATTCTCATTTCAACACCGTCCATCCGTTAGGCTCCCCTTGGTTACGTATCCATGTCGCTACCTGCAAGTCCTCTGGGTAGGGAGGTTCCATGGTGGCATGGTAGGTGTCGTAGCGCAGATAGGCCCCAATGCGTTGTACGGCCCATAACAGACTGGAGTAGGTGTCTGCCATATTGATGCACACCCTGCCAGCAAAGGCTCCGAAATATCTGATGTTCGGGTGCCACGGGTGGGGGAGATCGTTCCCCTCTTCGTCGCAGGTCAGGAAGTTAAGAATCGGTGCGCCGTCTATCTGTGGATAGTTGGGCGGTAGTGTCATCCTCATCCGGAAGTGGTCGGCGTAGAGTGGTTCGTTCTTGACGCCTGCTTCATTGAGATGCTCCATGTTGGTGACTCCGCAGAGACTGTGAATGTGATAGTCGATGCAATAGTCTGTGGGCAGACCATCGGCATTGGTGGTCAGCACACGGCAACTGATGTCTTTGCGTCCGTCGAGCCCTTGCTCTAACATGCGCCATTCATTTTGCAGTCTCTTGTTGCGTCCGTTCATCCTGGGAAGGGGTCTGCTACCAAATAGAGTGTGTCACCATTGTTTACCTTATAGTCGCCCAGCGTTTGGTCGGTATGTCCTATGCGTGGACGCAGCACTCGAATCTCATGTACCTCAGGGTCCTCCTTGCCGAAGAAGTAGTCGAGGGGTGCCCCCGTCTGGTCTATTGACGGGAAGTCGAAGATGAGCTTGCCGTCATTGCCAATGGCATGGCGCAGGTTGGTCATCAGCGTCTCGATAGGCGCCTCTGGGTTCACAACCTTGAATTTGACGGTTTTGTTTTTATAGACGATGTCCAGTAAGAATTCTCTTTCTTCCATATCTCTTTTCTGTTTATATCTTTTCAGTATCCATTTGGATGTTTACATAGATGGGCTGTATGCAGGAGGATCTCACTTCCATACGTTTCTGTAAGAACTTCTCCGCTTGTGAAATCTTATCAGCAAAACTGCGGTGCACAAAGGGGTTGTCCTCCAGTCTGATGTTTATCCAGAAGGCATAACCACAGTCAGACTTGTCCAATTGCTGCCGATGGCTAACAGTCATCTCACTCACCATAGCGGGAATGATGCTGTAACGATTCATCAGTTCCGTATAGCACAGTATCTTCATATCTGCTGGTGTGACAATACGGTCGTTGGTAACCAACTGGTAGCGAGCATAGTTGTGAAGACTTTCTGTGTCGTTAACTTCATCAAAGCCTCCCACCGGATTGCCTATCAGACGCATCGCAGAACCATTGAATCCTGCTGGTGGAACAAAACGGCTATCTGGCGTCAGACTGTTGTTGACGGCGGAACCTGTTGTGGTAACAAATGAGATGTCAAGACTGATATTCTTCGATTCAGTCATGAAGTCACGGTTGATGAGCAGATAGACACCCGGTGTGCTGTGCAACTGGTCCTGGCGTATTGCTCTTGACATCTTTAGCAGACCATCCTGCATGTTTCTGACGACTTCTGATAGTCCGTTGCTCCTCATCTCCAGAAAGGCATAGTAGTCAGAGTGGAACTTGGTGGTCAGACTGTTGATGAGCCTCATCAGTGTTGCCTGATTGAAACGGTCGGATGACACACGGCGTACCTCGACAGGGGTCTTGGCAAACAACTGTTCCTCAGAGGGAGGAATCAGATGCATCAATTGGCTCTCGTTGGGATTGCCGGGGGTATATCCTGTTATCCTCACAATAGGAGAGGCTGATGAGAGCGATGCCGTTGACACGTTGGCATTGACCAACACAATGGGGTTCAGTATGAAATGATCCTTGTCGAAGACATAATCGTTGGGTATTCCCTTGAAGTCGAAAGTCATGTCAATGGTGCTGGTCTCTACAGGGATGACGTCGTCTGTCAAGAATCTCTTGATAGAGAAGATGGCCACATCCTGGTTGGCAAAGAGGTCCAGACCAGTCAGCGAAGCATTATACATCTGGGCCTTGTTATACAATAGTGACTCTGTCGAGAAACAGGGCTGTAGGGGCATGTCGGCATAGTTCCAGGGCTTCACCATACGCATCAAGGTGTTGTTGCATGTCACTTTGACATCCCGGAATCGGGTATCCAAAATGGCAAAGGTCATTCCTGTGAGGTCTTTGATGGGATAAAGGAACTTCAGGGTTACCTTCCATCGTCTGCCGTCCAAACGTGTCAGATTGCTTACCGAGGCGTTGATGACGCGCTGTCGCAGCAAAGGCATAAACTGGTATTTCGTATTCTCCAGATGGAAAGTGGACTGTTCTGTGAGCGTAGTCTCTGCTACGTTGTTTTGCAGCGCAGCCTCCACGACGGCAGTGGCAGGAATCGGTCGTCCTGCCTCATAAGGGGTGAGCAGGTTGGTATATTCTTCCAACACATCCTGCTTTAGACGCTCTATGTCGCTGTCCGTTTCGTTGGCTTGGTATGCCAATGCCGTAATGAGCAGCGAGAATATCGGGTCACGCTCTATACCTTCCAGCTGTTCGCTGTGGGCACTCTTTCGCCAGATGGCTGCTGCCTCTTGGAGCAGTTCTGTTGCCCGTTGTCGTGTATCGAATGCTGTTTGTTTCATAGTTCCTAACTCCAGATTTTCAGGGTGGTGTCATACTTGTATTTTTCTCTTGTATCAATGATGACACCTGTTACTGTGATATATATCTTACGCTCATCACGCACATACGACATGGTAGCAGACACATCCGTCAGACGGGGCTCATACTTCATAATCGTCTCTTTCAGATTGGTGGCAAACGTATTGATGTTCTTTGAATTACCGGAAATCTTCTTGGTATATAATTCATCTTCCTCTTCACCTTCTATTGATGTAGAGTTGTAGATGGTACCCTCGCGCTCATTGAAGATCTCGAAACGCATATTGTTGAAGATGAAACCAAACTCAGGGTCTATGCAGCAGTCACCGCACGCTGAGGTCAGCAATATCTCCAGAAACGAGTCAATCGATTCCTTCAGGTTGTCGGTACGCGAAATACTTCCCGTAATGATTTCCAGTGGTGATACAAGATTATCCATATCTTCTAACATCTTACATTTTACATTTTACATCTTACATCATATCTGCGGAATATATTCTTTCTCTTCCGGCATGGTGACGTACAGTGCATTGAACAGATTCTCGAACAGTTCTGTATAGAGCTTCTCGTAGAGCTTTTCATACAGCTCTTGACTTAGGATACGTGCTAACTCTGGCTTTACAACCTCCTCCATGTACTTGGACAATGAGGTGCTCAGCTTGTCGTATAGTTCCTCGTTCAATTCCGTCTTGATACGCTCCAACAGCTTCTCGTAAAGTTCTGGACTCAGTTGTTCGTACAGTTCCTTCTTAGCTTGTGCCAACAGTGCCTCGTAGTCAATGCTGTCGTCAACCAGTGTAACACCGTCGAGCAGATCTGATGCACCAGACAGGTAGTCCTCAAACCATTTTAGCCACTTACCGGGGTCTATTTGTTGAGGCGTCGGAATCTCTATAGCCTGTTGGGTGTTGGGACGCATGATGAAGTAGTCCACAGCCTGGGCTATTTCTTGCGTCAGTTTGATAAACTCTGAACCTTGCCCCTGCAGGCTTTGTGTACGCATGCGGAACATATAGCGCAGCATGGCCTGCTTGCCTTCGCCCTCTTTGAAGTTGGCATGTTCACCCAACTGCTGGAGTATTTCGGCATAGCGGTCTCGGTAAGCCTCGAAACGCTTGTCGCACGAAATCAACAGACAAGGTGGGATGAAGTCTTTGTCCTCAGAAAAAGTACCGTCTTTCACCGAGAAACGGGTGACGGGGAACACATCGTTGCTCATCACCTCTTCCGCCGTCATGATCGAATAGGAGTACTGTGGATGGACGTACTCGATACCTTTCTTCTCAAAAGGTATCGAATTGTTACTGATACCTACCGCCAGGTAATATGAGTCACCAAACAGCATGGGGATGCTGATGCTGACAGCCTCGTCAACCTGAATGATACGCCCGGAGGGGAGTAGGGCGGTACACTGCAGTCGTTCCATCTCATATCTATTGGTATAGAACACACCGATGTTGTTGAACGGCGTATCAGGCAACAGTCCTATGCAGTGGTCACCCAATGCTGCACGGATGGCTGTCTGTTGTCTGAAGTCCAGGTTCTCGTCCATGTCCAGGAAGGTCTGTGTGGTCAGCTCCATTCCCGGTCTCCAGTTGATTCTCGCGTTTATATCCATATATCTAAAACTCTAAACTCTACACTTTTAACTCCGTATTGTAATCCAGTAACCAGTACTTGGTATCGTTCATGGACTGGTTGTGCCACTTGATGGTCATGACGCATTCTGTGTCGAAGGGGAGAAACCACTCCTGCATGAATAGGCGCAGTTCCTGCAAATCCTTTCGGGTCTGCTCGTAGCTTTCAGGTGTCAGCTCTTCGATAATCAGTTCGTAACTGACCTGTTTGAGCCAACTGCGTGTGTGGTCAGTATCGCTGAAGCGTCCGAGGGTGTATGTCACCTCGCAATGAAAAAGAGCAGACAGGATGTTGCATATCAGCCTGAAGTCGCCTCTGATGTTTCGTACCATAGGTAATAATCCGGCCACCTGTTTGATGTATTCGTTCTTCTCGGCTTTCAGGTCATAGTGGAAGTAGGTCATCAACACGTAATTCAGCTTGTTGTCTAACAACTCTGATATCTCGCGCTCTACACCCATTCGTCTCTTAAAGGAGACATTGTCTATAGGCTGGAACATATCGCTCAACAAGCGCTGGCGGTCGTTCAGCTTACTGATTTTTCCCTTCTGTCCTTTACCTTTTAACGAAGCGTCAGAATACAACATGCCAGGAGGCAACAGCTTCGTAAAGCTGTCACGTGCCACCTGCACCTCGCCGGTCTCTTCGTCATAGCCTATCAGGTCACTGTTGAAATTACGGTAGAACGTACCTTGGTGCTCCACCGTCCATTTGTCGTCCATCTCCGGATAGAGATAGTGCAACAGCATTTCCGCATTGACCTCTGACAGGTTCTGGTCTATCTTCTTCATGCTTCTTTCTTCTTTCTTCTTACATCTTACATCAGACATCTTCCATCTTACTTTTCCCATCATCCATCTCCACATAGGCAATGCCTTTTGTGGTAGTTACCTGCAGTATATCCCAGACGGGTATTCCCACCTGGGCTAACGTCAGTTCCTGATAGGGGAAGCTGTCGTCTATCACCCTGTATTCGTGCTGGTACAGCGCTCCTTGCAGTGCACCTTGCAGGGTAGGGTGTCGTTCTATCTGTTCGGCCACGTCCCTGCCGGGTTTCATGACCTGTATCTGTTGTCCGTCAGCACGCGACTCTACCCAGTCGACAAAGCAGTCGTTCAGGCATATCTGTGGCTTGTCATCATCCAGCAACGTGCTTAGTTGTTGCAGTGTGTCAGCCACCGTGCTTTCTGTTGTCAGCGTTGTCTTGACGACGGGTTCCCACAACTCGTGAACGGGACAGTCGTCATCATACGCTTTAAATATAACGCTGCGAGTGGTCAGATGTTGTCCTTCGTAGCAAAACATTTTTCCACACAGTGATGTCAGCTCGCCAGCTGCCAATTGTTCGCGGTGTATCAGTTTCAGTGCCTCCTGCACCTCTACGGCACCGATAATCGATGCAATGATAGGTGTCGTGGCAGCACGTCCGGCGGCTTCGTTACGACGGATGATGCCTGCGCAGGGCATACGTCTCTGCAGGTCTTTCAACCCTTCCGGACCTAAGTTGCAGGCATAGCAGTTCTCGCCAGGACGGAATACACGCGCTGTTCCTTCCAGTCCGTCAATACCGCCATCCACCCAGGGCACTCCTGCCCGCATGCAGAGTCGGTTGATGGCATAGCGTGCCCACTGGTTATCCACGCAGCCAATCACCACGTCCATGCTTTTCACCAGTCCCAATCCTACATCATAGGTGATGTCACCGAAGATACCCTTCACCTCGATGTCAGGATTCATGGCTCTCAATCGCTCTGCCACGGCATCGACCTTCTTACGGCTGTCGATGGCGTCGTCGATGGTGTAGAATACCGATCGTGTCAGGTTCGCCGGTTCTACGTGGTCGAAATCGACAACGACGATATGCTGTATGCCAAACTGTGCCAGACACTTTAGCACCTCGTTGCCCAAGGCACCACAACCCACCACCATCACTCTGGCTGCTGTCACACGGTCTCTGCGAAACCACGACAGTTGGGTAAATACGTCTGACGATTCTTCAATCACTCTGTCGGCATCTTGAATTGGCTCTTGACATCTTCACCTTCAGCGGCTTTCTGCTCTTGGGCACTCTGGTCTGCAGTAGCCTTGTTCTGCAGATAGCGCTGGTAGGCTTCTTCTATCTCTTTCTTCTTGTCGTTGACAGTCTGCTCAGCAATATCACAGTTGTTTTTGTAGGCATCTTCGAATCGCTTTTTGTAGTTATCGAGTTCCTCTTTCGCTTCATCTTGGAGGTTACTTAACAGCTGTGGGTAGTATTTGGCCTTAGTATCTGCATATTGTCCTTTTGCTTCTGTATAGAAGGCATCGACAGCATTGTTCAGAATGTCGCGACGGTTTTTGTCTACTGGTGGAATCTTAAAACTCAGGAAGCGTAAGTCATTCTCGCCCACTTTCGTTGTTTTTTCCTTGAGTATGAATTCCGGATGCACTTCCAGTACTCCCTTGCCGATGGCAAAGAGAAACTCTTCATTCTTCGGGTAGGCTTCGATGTGGTCATCGTCGGGAATAGCACAGTCTGCCACTTCCTCGAAAATTTTTTGCTCTCCCCACAGGTCAATCAGTACTGGTATGAGAGCAATGGGATGAGCTTTGACACAAAGGTTGTGTAGACGACAGATCAACAGACCAGTATAACCATCCATTACCTTCTCGAATTCTTTTTCTTTCGTTTCTGCTGCGTAAACCATATTATTTATTTTTTTTGTTATTTTCTTTTCATTTTTATCTTCACTTCGGTCATCTCGTTGCCTTTCGGCACCACAGTTACCTTGGCGTCCTTGTAGCCTTCCTTTTGCAGACTGACAGTGTACTGTCGGTCAGCGGGAAGCTGTTGTACGATAGTGGGTGTGCTCCCTACGTGTACCTTATTAATATATATATCAGCACCAATCACGTTACTGTGTATGTTCAGCAGTGCCTTCGAGGTCTCTGGTACGGCGAGGTTAACCTCTTGCGGGTTGCTGTCAACAATCCAGAGTTCTGTGGTCTTCGACTCAATGCTATCCTTCATCGTGTTGATGATGTGATAGCCCTGCGACAGTTTGCCACTCCACTGCCCTGTGCCAACATATTCGCGGTCCACCAGTATTCTGATGTTCCCATCAGCGGCCTTCAGCGTCACGGGGGCCTGGATGTCGGGAGCCGTCTTGGCAGAAATCTCTTGTTGGCTGGCGCCAGTCATGGTGGGCGTCGTCTTCTTCAGCGGTTGCACCTTGAAGTCCTGTTTGGTGACCACAATGTCTTTCTTCTCCGCTTTCCCTATGCTGAACATGTTGTCATAGACGCATGTCTCAGCGAGGAATACCGACAGTCGGTGTTGTCCGCTCTGTATTCGGCGACTGGTGCCTTCACCCTTGTCCACGTACAGTCCGTCAATGTATATCTCGCCACTCTTCCAAGGAGTCTGCACCGTGACATAGGCGTAAGCAGGCTGCAACTTGATGTTGAGTTCCACTCTTGCTGTGTCGGTCAGCAGAAACGAGTCTGCCTGTTCCTCAAAGAAAGGTGCCTCAATCTTGTATTTGTGCTGCCCGGGAGCAATAGCCGCTGCATATTGTCCGTTGGTGAGCAGTGTCACTGTAGAATCCATCGTCACGATGGCATCTTTCGGCTCGATAGTCATCACCACCCACTGCTGTTGAGGCTTATACTCCTTGGTAGGGTCGCTGGCCAATAGCGTGGCGCGGTAGTGCTTTTTGCGCTTCAGATATTTCACCGGCACTCGCCATGTGAGGTTGCCGAATTGCGGATGCTTGATGGTCAGATAGCGTGTCTTGTCTGGTGCCTTGACAGTAATCACGCCGTCGCCTTCCTCGGCCTCTGCCGCATCCTTACCGTTAGATGTAAAGGTGAATCCCTTCTCGGTAGTCTTCAAATCGATGATGGCTTTCTGCTTGTCAGAAGAAGGAGCCTTTCCCAACAGTCGCTTCAGCCAGGTACGCTTCGCCTTCTTGAAGTCATTGACCTCCATTTGCTGTGCTTCCACAGTCGTTGCCATGCAGGCCAACACCATTGCTATCAGCAGAAACTTACCTCTCACTTCAGCCATCTCACCTCTTACATCTTCCTTCTTACTTCTTCCCTCTCACTTTACTTCCCGCTCGTTTGAGGTGCTATTGCACCTGGCATGACGACGGAAATCTGACCGCCCCAGTTGCACATGCATTTGCAGTTGTCGAGTAGGGCAGGGAAGTTGGAAATCTTCGCCTGACCACCGGGGGTCCATGGTGCCGCGATGACGGGCACACAGGGCATGGGTGTCAGCACCCCCATCGCTGCTGCTGTCGCTGAGGCTACCGTTGGGTTGGCCATCGACTGGCACATACCGAAGGGGGCTATATTTACCATGGGCTTGTTGTCCATGATGTTGCCTATTGCCATATTCATACACTTCGGGCGCATGGGGTCAAGAACCGAGAAGGTTCCTGGAGCCATTCCAAAGCTACACTGTAGCATAGCGCCCTGACAAACAAACTGTCCCATAGTCTATTATTATTACTCGTTGGATTCTGGGAATTTGGCACCCTTATTCATCGTATTCTTCTTCGGCGCTCCAGGTACACTCATACCGTCTGTGATATTCGGTGCCGTTACCGACTTGCTGGCTTTCAGGTTGTCCAGTTCCATGTCACCGGCTGTAACCTTTCCGTTCATCGTCGTGTCGCCATAGATTGCTACACCACCATCGCCTTCAAGGACGGTATTACCGCTTGCGGCTACTTCCATGTTCTTTCCACTCATGTTAATGCTGACGTCAGCACTGCCTTTCTCGCCTTGTGTCAGCTGTAATGTCGTCTTACTATTCACTAATAGATTGTCGGTAGAAGATACATACAGATTCTTCGCTTCAAACTTATCTTTCTTAAATCCGATGTTCATGGTCTCAGCCAGTAACAACAGCGAACTGTTTTCTGCCACCTTTTCGGAGTTCATCTTCTCCGGATGCTTGACATTTAGCTGATTATCAAGCTCTATATCTGGCTTATAATCCTTGATGTCTGTAGACTTCAGGGAAATCTTCTGACTGTTGACGCTGAACTTACCAACCGACTTACCCTGTGCGTCAATGGTCTTGACTTTCACCTTCTCAGCACGGATGTTGACACTGCTTTTATCGGTAAGCTTAGTTTCTTTAAATGTACCATCTTTCATTTCTGTATCTACCGCGTTTATGTCGATGATCTTCGAGTTGATAGTGACGTTGCCAACCACAGGCATCTTGGCTGATGTCAACTCTGTTTTTTCGTATTTGGCATCGACTAAATCATCGGTGGACAATGAGATGTTGCGGCTTCTAAGACTGATGTGGCCAATGGCTTCTTCTGGTGTAAGAGCATATTTCTCGTCACAGGATTCCACGTTGATGGCATTGCCTCGTATCAAGATGCCAGCATCCGTGTTGGTGCGCACACGACCATCTTCATCAATAGAACGGATATTAATCTTCTCAGAGTCGATATCGATATGCGTATTCAACGCTTTTTTCTTGAAATTCTCGTCATCTATCTTGTCCAGTTCTTCCAACTCCTTTTTGTAACAAGCTATCTTACGGTTGGAGGCTGCTAACAGAGCAGTTTGCATAAGATATGCCTTCATAGTCCTACAGAATGCGGAAACTCTGACGCCCATCTTACTATTCAGTTCATCAAGAGCAAGGATATTGGTCTTGGTCATGTCGTTCTCCTTTGACAGGTCCTCATCTGTTTTTGCCAATTCCGTGATAGACCCCTCATATCTAGTAAGCAATTGGAGAGAGTCTGCTATATTTTTATCGAGAATCTTCTTGATATCTTCATTTCTTTTCTTGGCAGCGTCAAACTGGTTCTTTTTGATACTCTTTGACTTCGTGGCCATCAGACCAATTCCCTCATCAGAGGAAATCTGTACTCCGTCTCCTGTCTTAAAATCGACAAAGGCAGCACCTCGTCCTTCCACTTCCTGTGGGTTTTGGCTGACCACTTGTATGCGACGTGCCACACTGGTGATGTGTGAGGTCTTCTCAACGATATCATCAACACCATCAAACCCAGGGTTGACTGCGTACTGATCAATAGCGGGCGCTTTCATACTGATGTTACCAGCTTCTCCAGCACCATACAGGTTTAATGCGCTACCAACAACGGTCACTATTCCGCCGCCTAATAAATCGCCATTTCTGTTGACGTTACCTATGACAATCTCCGGTGCAGAGATAACGATGCGGTTACTGTCCCATAGATACTGGCCGTCATTGAAACGATTCGTAATGTCAGCCTTCATCTGCGCTATCTCCAGTTTGCATGCGTTTAGCTCAGCCAAGGCGGAATCAGCCATGTCCTTATATTTCTTTGCTAATTCCAGATATTCAGTAATAATTGTTTTATCGCCGTCTTTCATAAATAAATAATTTTAGTGATTATAATGACCACAGTTCTTCCTTTACCTGCTCCAAGAAACCGTCTTCGTTGACTTTGTGGTTCAGACCGCCATTTTCGAAGTTCAAGGTCTCCTTACCGTCTTTGTCTGAGAATAATATCTCACCGTTCTGGGCACTGCTCCAAATATCTTTTTCGTGGTACCACTTACCCAAAGCGAAGTTTTCTGACATCTTCTGACGGAAATAGTCGTAAATCTCCAATGTGAATCGTGCCAAGGCTCCTGTCTTGCCGGTAATTCGTTTACCTGAGAAATTGCTCAGGTTTTGGATGAATTGACCCCATTTGTTGTCATCGGCAAAGTCATTTGGATTATCAAATTTGAGAAAAGCATCGTCATTAGCCGGTTCTACAGCACATGTGTCGTTGATAACATGGTATGCTAACATTCTCTTTTGTATGGTGGCATGTGCGCTAAAAGTCCCAATATTCTGATTGAAAATTTCAGTATGTTTCTTGAGGAATACATCATTTATGACTTCATCCTTCAGTTGATCCTTGATGGCCTTCTTGATTTCTTTTACATAGACATGTTCCGAAGTTTCCGCCAAGAAAGTTGATTTTCTGATTTGTTCGCAGAAAGCATACAGTTCGAGGACAGCATCGTGTACAGCATTGGCATTCTCTATAACCTGAAAAACGTCTTCAGCTTTAATCACCTGCACCTCTGGTTGAACGAAGTCGATGTCATCTTCAGTAAATAAATCACTACTTTTGTCTTTGAGGAATGCCTTTTCAATAATCTGATCAGGAAGGTGATTAGTCTGTCTGGAATCATAAGCAAATGTCTTGGCAGTCTTCTGCACGTTAGCATATAGAACGGCAAGTTGCTCGTACCATAGAATGACAGACTGGTTGATGACTCGCAATGATCGCGCCATCTTGATGCGTTCATTGAGCATCTCCCATTTCCAAGGTTTTTTAGAATCATTGGTGGTAGGAGCCAATCCTGAAGCGGCATCTTTTTCTTTGTTGTGGATACCCTTAAAGGTGTAGGCCTTTGCGGGAATCTCAGCAGCACCCTGACCCGCCATCAGTAGCATGTAGCGTTTTGACTTCAGCGTCATGGTACCTGCTACAGGTTTCAAAAACACCTCGATGACACAGCGTACCAACGTAAGGTCAACCAGTTTGGCAGCAGTCTTGTCGATGGCGGCAGTGGCAATACCTTTCAGAATCAAGTCACGGCCGATGGACTGTCCTTCTGGTGCGATGTTGGTACCCGACAGCAGTTTCAGCTCGTTACCAGCCTCGATGGTGACGTTCTTACCTTTAATTGATACATTGCCGCACTCTGCACTGATGGTAATGCCCGTAAAAGCATTGAGTCCGATACTACCGAAAGGTGCCTCAATATTGATGGCACGGTCGGTCGATGAACAGTCAATCTTATACATTCCCCATTTGTCGCAGAGGGTCAGACCGCCAGAGAGCGGAGAGTTTCCACCCTGATCGAAACGCCATCCGTTGAATTTGTTGGTCAAGGGTTTGATAAGATCCAACCCAGGCAGGGCACTGCGCAAGAAGTCTTCAGCATTGCCATTGTCATCAAACACCAGCCTATGACCTTTGCGCGAGACTATCGACAAGACATCATTAGGCTCCGTGGGAGTGTTACTTGGATTCCACGTATGGAACAGACTGCCTTTGCGAGGTGCTGCTGCGCGTGCGGTATATAGTGAACCGACGACGAAGGGGTGCTCAATATTACCCTCTTCGTAGTCTATCAGTACCTCATCGCCTATTTCATGCTGGAAGTAGAAACCACCACCATTCTCACCCTTACATGGCGCATAAGGTACGGCAACGCGTATCCAGGGTGACGACTCATCATCCTTCTTTTGCCATGGGTAGCGTATGCAGACACGTGCAAAGCTGCTGGGGTCTTTAGACTCAGCAATATAGGCACGCTGTGGTCCAGAGGTTCTAACGAAAGGAACAGATACCGGCGGACATGCCAAGGTGACAGATTTATCCGTGCCCTCAGAGAACTTCTTGGTGTTGACGGTATATAGGGGAGTCAGCACGACCTTTTGCCCTGGCATCCAGTCTTCGGGAATGGCTTCTCCTTCTTTGACCTCTACTTTGAGGACGTCATTTACTTCTGTAATCAGGTATCTGGGGAAGTTGAAGGCTACATCACCCGTCTTCTTCTTCTCTTCCTTTTCTTTCACCTCCGACTGACTTTCGAAAGTCACCTTCTGCCCCAGCAGGAATGCTCCTTGTTGAGTACCTAAGCTCACCTGTATCTGATGGCGACTGACCTCATCGCATCCCTGACGGATAAAATTGTAGAAAGTTTGGTTCAGGTTCTGTTGATACTCGTAATTGTTCTTCTTGACATCGTCAACCAGCAAAGAACCATAAAGAACCGCCTTTTTATTTGTTTCATCATACTGTTCGCTGGCATGACGCTGCTTACCGGTACCCTTGTCAGCTGATAGTACCCATTTCTCATTGCCATACGCGTTCTTCGTATCTGCATAACTGTTGGCAAAGAAGATTTGTGGGATGGCAAGACCAGCGGCATAGGATACAGCACCGGCAATACCGCCTGATAATAATGCACCAACCAATTCGGTAATGGATTTGTACTGTGCTGGAATGAGCTCCTCCCAAAACGTTGTAAACTGGTCCTGTGTAAAGAAATCATTCAGGAAGTCATCGTACGATACATGCTCGGTATAATTATAGTCGCCAGTGGCATATTGACCGGCAGCATCTTTGTTCATGCTGTCGATACGGCATCCCTTAAGATTCGTATATCCTACTAGCGTATCATCTGCTTCAGCGTAATTGATAGACAGCACCTTGTCTTTGTCGATATCTACGTGGCTCTTATAGGTAGATTCGTCTTTCGTCTCGATTTCGTGAAGACCCAGATATAACTTACCCTCTTCATAGTAGAAGAATTCACCGCAGCGGTTGGCTGTACGAGCTATGAAGTCGTAGAAACTCTCGTTGAACTGCACCAGATAGGGTTGTATGAACTCGCGTTTGGTCACCGTGTTATTCGCGATGGAGTGGATGTAGTTGAGGTAGTGTGTCAGACTGCCGTCTATAGTGTCTTTCGTGAAGCCTGCCTTTGCAAGGATACCACCATCCAACTCACCCTTCAAGATGTCTTCGACGAGTTTCTGGTTGGTGTATGAACGGCAGTACTTGTCGAGCGTCAGCTTATGGTCGGGACTGTAGATCTCCAGTTTCAGATGCACATACTGTCCACTGTCCTTACGCTTATATTCCGGTAATACCTTATAGACGTAATAGTTGGTGGCAATATCCTTTTTTACGCCATCGACCGTCTTGCTGAGCGAGACGTTGTTATTCTTGGTCTTGAAATAATCCACCAGGTCTTTCAACTCCGGTGCCTTCGTGGCAGAGGAGACATTCTGCGTCAACAACAGCTTGGCTTCAATTTTGCCAGGCTGGAACATCTTCTTGTGATAACGCAGTGATAAGAGAGAAAGTTTGTACTCTACATCCTGAATCTTAATGATCGTGGATGCACTATAGGGTATCTCGTCTTTTCCTATTTTGAATTGGTAGGTGATTGTTGCCATAAATTATAAGTGCAGTAATAGGATTATTTATTAATAGGTGTTACTGATGTTAATTGTCATGCTGGTACCGTCGCGCTGTACGTAGATCAGCTCTCGAGCCAGGATCTTCACGTGCATCAAGGCTTGGTTACAGTCGTTGGCAGCCCGCTCCTCGACATCGACTACGTAGCCGTCAACCACAAGGGCGTTGTCGAAGAATTTCAGTTGACCATCTTCGTAGATGCCGTTATAGACCAAACTATAATAGTCATTACCCAGGTCTTTCAACTTTTCGTAAAACAGGGTCTGCTCGGTGGTCATCACACGGATGGTGAAGTCGACGACGACATTCTGCGTCTCTCCGTAGGCTGTTTCAACCTCGTCACGATCTCGTTGGCACGAGTAGGAGAAATCCTGTACCGTATAGCCCTGTTCTTTGGCAAAACGGTCTTTCAGTACTACGTCGCGCATTTCCGACTTCGCAAATTCAGCCAGATTGCCTGCAAAAACCATTACCTTGATTTCTTTCATATCTTTCTCTTCTCCTTCCATAGTCGAATATTTTTGATAAAATAATGTACACGCGAAGAGACAGCCCCTTATAGTTTGTCAAACTCTATATCGTTCATCGTCACCTGCTCAGGAACAATCATCACTTTCAGCAGCCGGCGACTCTTTTCGTCAATGTCGTAACTCTCAGTAAAGCCATAGCACTGGGCATCCTTAAAGGCAATAATGCGCTTCTCCGAGTAGGTGTGGTTCAGCGACACGGGCAACTCATAGGCGAGTCTTCCCGACAACATGCTGCGGTTCTTATACCACTCATAAAAAGTGAAGTCATCGGTGTCGGGGGCTACTACGGTCATTTCAATCCGCTCACACGATGGTGCTGATTCGGGGTTGAAGTGATTGTAGCTGCGTGCCATGTGTAGGCGGAAGTCCACAACCTTATAGTCGTGTTGGACGTCTTTGATCTTCAGGGTTGTAAGCAGTGCCATAATACTTTATTTTTTTTATTGTTGAGAGGTGAGAGGTCTGTCCTCCCACCTCTTAACTTGTGAATATTGGATGATTACTTCCAGGGGTTCTCGAATGATACGGGGCCGTTCTCCAGCTTCTGGCAAACGATTTCTACTTCCTCGAAATGCTCCTCGCCGTCAGCCCAGTACTCCTTGTAGTGTACACAGTAGCAACCTGTGCCTTTCAGAGCCTTCATGGCCTTGCCGTCGACGGTGTTCTCGAAATCGATCTCCAGGTCGCGTGGATCATTGGGATTCAGCATCCAGCTCAGCAGCTCTGGGTTACCGTCGTTCATTGCCTTTACGCGAATAGTGATTCTACCACCACGGGGGATACCCGCAATCTGTCCTTCTCTGTCAGTCTCCTGGTTAAACTGGTAGTTTACCAACAATACCTCACGCTCTGCGAAATCCTTAACCTTCAAGGTTACCGGTGTTTTATTCTCTGCCATAATATGTTTCCTTTCTAATTTTTAATTAAACTTCTTACTTCTTACTTCTCGCGTCTTACATCGTTTATGCCCATTCGTTCTCGAATTTCACTGAGCCAACTTCAATCTGCTTGCAGGTGATAACGACTTCCTCGAAGTGTCCCTGTTTGTCTTCCCATTTCTCGTCGAAGTTGACGCAGTAGCCGTTGGTGAACTTAATGGTCTTCATAGCCTTACCGGTCTTGGTCTCCAGGAATTGGATCTCACCGTTCTTTGGGAGGTTACGCTCAATCATCCAAGCGAGCAAATCTGGGGTACCGTCGTTCATTGCCTTCACGCGAACAGTGATCTTACCACCGCGGGGGATACCTGCCATCTGTCCTTCTACGTCTGTTGCCTGATCGAACTCGTAAGTAACCATCATCACTTCACGATCCTTGTAACCGTCGATCTTCATTGTAACTGGTGTCTTTGCCATAATTGTAATTGTTTAAATGTTAATAATAATGTTTGTTTATCTCTTTTTTTACCTTTCGTTTCCGTTGGGTTTTGTTTTCTGAGAGCAAAATTACAGCGTTTTTCGTTTCGCTCCAACTTTTTTTAGGTTTTTCTTTGTGTATTGTATGGACAAGAGATTGTGTTCTGGACAAATCGGGGAAAAGCCCCCGATTTCTGTCCAAACACAGTGTTCTTTTATTCCATAGTAGCCTCTTTGGCCTTCTTGTCTGCTGCCACCTTGATGATGAAGTTCTTAGCAGCATAGAACGGAGTCAGCGTGATGTCGCAGGTAATCTGCTTGGTGACAGGATCCTGACGGGGCTCGCCAATCTCGTAGTTCTGGAACAGGTTGCCATAGCCCTTGTACATGTTCAGGAACTCCTGAATCTTTGCCTTCAGGTTCTTCGGGCTGTTGAATGGATCCCAGTTCTCGAGGGCTACCTCATGGACGAAGTTCATCAGCACCTTCTTCACCCAGTCGAAGACGCGGACGATAGGATACTCCTTCATGGCGTCGAGGTCACCATTATATAAGGTAGTATTATTAAATGCCATCACACGGCCCTCGCTATAGACCATAGGAATGACCTGATTGTCCATCAGCGAAGCAATCTCTGACTTCAGCAGGTCGCTCTTCACACCCTTCACGCCGTCCAGTGTACCATACTTCTTACCGCCGGCACCCTGTGCCATGTTGGCGGTCTCGTCGTACAGCTTACCGCAGAGGGCTGCAGAGGGAGCAATGTAGAAGGCCTTCTGGTCTTCCTCGTCGAACGACATCTTCTCAGCCTCACGACCAACAATCCAGTTGGCGCACATTACGACGTTCATCAGTTCCTGGTCACTGTCGCGATAACCCTCGGTGTTAGCCTGCAGGTCGTCGAACGAGTACTCGTCAGCGTGGTCGGTGAGCGGCATTACCTTATATTTAAATGCCATCT
>JAEEGG010003494.1_pt1 | contig 39130 bp, 40 predicted proteins | sample 9134161 | NCBI WGS metagenome assembly JAEEGG01 (sample SAMN16246543, study PRJNA631951) | gut metagenome | biome: gut microbiome; feature: rumen; material: CR-attached | host: Bos | place: Iran: Karaj | collected 2018-10 | reverse complement strand
GATGCCATATCAAATTAATAAAGATATGTATTTTGATGGTTGGTATAACAGAACTTCAGAGTCATTTTTGTTGCCTATTAAAAAGTTGTTTTTTAATTTCTTTACTATTGAGGATTTATTAGGAACACTGCCTAATGGAGAGAAAATGTTTGAATTAAGGAATGTCGCTAACGGAAGCGTCAATGTTACTCTTCGCATTCCTATCAAACAAGGCTGTATAGAATACAAGCGTTTATACCTTAATGATGTTGCTAATATCAGTCAAAATCATGGCGGTATTATAAACAAGAAATTCGGTTTGGGCATTATTCCTCCTGTAAAGACTAATGATGATTACGCTTATTATAGAATAGCCGTGTTTGATAAAGGCGAAGCAGATATTCACCTTAAAGTGTTTGATAATAAAAACGAAGTCACAACTATACCAGTTGTTCACACACAAAAAAATACGGACACGTGCGGAATTGTTGCATACATAATCGAAAAGCATTCATTTGATTATCTTAATATTTCTGTTGGAAACAACAGCGGATTGTTGATTCCAAAATTACAAAAGAGCAATGGCAACAAACAATTTTCATTTGCTGTCGACTTTGGAACTACCAATACACATATTGAATTCAGCGAAGGTGGCAATCCATCAGAGATGTTTACCATCACAAAGAATGATATGCAATTCTCCAAATTACATATTGATTATGGCGATGATATTGACATCGAAGCAGCTTATGAAAGATACTTTATACCATATGTTATTGATGGAACTACTTATGGTTATCCTATGAGAACTGCATATGCTGAATGCGATTCGGTTAATTACAACATGCCAGTATATACTCTTGCAAACACTCATATTCCATTTAAATATGAAAAGGAATTGAGTTCGAGATACTATTCGGTAATTACAAACTTAAAGTGGTCCAATGTTGAGCGTAAAAGAGTTGAATTATATATAGAGAACATCATGTTCTTGCTGAGAAACAAAGTCCTGCTCAATAATGGTAATCTTCAAACAACTCAAATTAAATGGTTCTATCCAACTAGTATGGTTCAACATCAAATTGATGGGTTGAAAAAGATTTGGAATGAATTATATGCAAAATATTTTGGAGGAAATTCTAATAATATCGAAGGTATTCCGGAATCAATCGCTCCGTACAGATATTACAAAACAACACAAGGAGCGCAATCAAGTGTGCTAACAATAGATATCGGTGGAGAAACAAGCGACATATTTGTTGTAGAAGATTCAAAACCAAAGATGATGTCTTCATTCAGATTTGCATCTAATGCAATATTTGGAGATGCTTTTGGTTACAATTCGGATAACAATGGATTTGTTTCAAAATACCTGGATTCGTACAAAGAGACTCTGCAACTTAATAATTTAAACACCCTGCTCGGTGCTTTACGAGATATTGTTACTAAGAAAAAATCATCTGATATAATAGCATTTTTCTATGCATTGTCAAGCAACAGAGATGTTAAAAAGAACAATATAACAGCACTCGATTTCCAAGATAAACTATCAGCTGATGATAGTTTGAAATGCGTTTTTGTCATGTTTTATGTTTCCTTGTTGTATTTCATTGCTAAACAAATGAAATGTAATAATTTAAGGAAACCATTAACAATTGCTTTTAGTGGTAATGGTGCCAATTCATTAAAGGTGCTATCAACAGACAAAAATACATTGCAAAAATTTGCCAAGAAAATTTTTGAAGACGTTTATGGTGAAAAATATGACATCAACGAAAAGTTAGATGTTATCCTTGAAGAGAATCCTAAAAAAGCCACATGTAAAGGCGGTATATTAACACACAGTGATATTGATTTCGATGAAATGGAAAGATTGAAATTTAATTTACTAGGTGTTGATGACAATCAAACAATAGATAATGTTCGCTATAGCGATGTTTCAGATAATATCTTAGACAAAGTTATTAATCAAACCGAAAAGCTTATTAATTATGCTTTGTCACAAGACAACATGGAATTCTATATTAAATATTTTGGAATCAATCAGGGAAAATCCACAGATATCAAAAAGATTTGCAATGTCAAACTCAAAGAGTATGCCAAATCGGCGTTGGAAGCTCGTATAAATGAGTTAAAGACATGGAATGCTGATGTATCTTGCAAGCTTGAGGAAACCCTATATTTCTATCCAATTATTGGTATGTTAAATAATTTAGCTAGAGAAATGTCAAAATAGAATTATTATGAAGAAAATATTAACTTTTTGCATCATAGCTATACTAGCGTTCAATTCAATGGTTTTGGACTCTTGTAGTAGAAATACAGAGCTCAACAGCAATACACCTGTATCTACTAATCCTATTACTGATACTACGATAGTGATTGACTCTACTGCTAATCAGTTCGTTAATAATGTCATACATCAAACAAATACAGCACAAATAAAAGAATATAATCACACATATCTATGGATATCGGTCGTTGTTTTATTGGTATCTAACATAATATGTCTTGTTTTGCTATCACTTTTATTTAATAGCTTTGATAGGGAATCATGTGATAGCGTCAACAGGAAATACAATATTGACAAATTAAAGGAAGATGTAGCATTTTTGATAAGTCTGTCCAATAAAAAGGTTGAAAGACAAAGTGTTAATGTTGTCAATTATAGTATGTCAGATGCGGATATTGATATAATTGTTGATCGTGTAAGAGAATGTTTACGTCTTGATGAATTAGAGAAAAACAATATAGATTCATCTCAAATTAATACACCGGTTTCACAAATCAAAACTATGTATGCATCAAAAGTCGGAGAAGATATGCTCTTAAAAGTTTATGAACACCCAACTGATACTACCGTTTATTCCCTTAAAATAACAGACGGCAATGAAGCATCATTTTCTGTTTATGAAGGGGCAAAAGACAGGATTTTAAATTGCGAAGATTTTCTCAATTATGCTTGTAATGTTGCATCTGATGGCAATTCATCTACTGGAATTGAATGTGAAGCTGGAACTGCAGAAAAAACAAATGAAAATATGTGGATAGTCGTTAAAAAAGCTAATGTAAAATTTGTTTAATATGGGACACATTATTTTAATCCTCATAGTAGTTCTTATAATAGTTGGGGTTCAGTGTTATTTGTTTGTCAAAACGTTTAAGGATATTCAAGATTTTGGAAACATATTTCCACAATCAACCGACGAATTATATGCTTATGATTCTGTGATTTTCAAAGGTAAAGATGCGAAAACAATATCTGAATCAGTTGCAAATATTGCAAAAATAGAAAAAGATATTCAAGAACAACGTGATTTACTAATAAGCGATGACTCATATTTGAACGATGCGGAAGAGGAGCTTGACAAGGCGAAATCTTATTTATCCAACAAAATTAATTCCGTCAAAAATAAAGGTTATGCAGATGATTCCACATTTAGCAAAATCATCAATAGCATAAACAATTACTTATTGAAAAATAAAGGAGGCACAAGCGACTACCATCTGATGAAAGATATAGTCGAAAGGAATTGTGATGCTAAAGAAAATGAAATCGATACCCAAATCCCGACTCCTTTATATATGGGTCTTATGGGTACCATCCTTGGAATTTTCCTTGGTGTTATTTTTTTGATTTCAACAGGTGGTTTAAAACAACTATTGTCAAATGACTATGACATGGTTACATACCAAACCAAGCCAAAACAAATTATTGGCAGATATAGCTTATATGATGTTGTTGATAACAGAGATACTATTGTTTTTAAGAACCAAGAAATAGACGATTACAAAGCTGTAAGATTAGTCCGATATGCTCAAAACCAACATGCTGATATAAAACTGAAAGCAGATAATTCTGGTTCAGAGGGTGTCTCGTCATTGTTAACTGGTATAGCATTAGCAATGATAGCTAGTTTTATAGGTATATTATTAACAACTATCGGATCAATATTATTTAAAAAATCAAAGAGAAAACTAGAAGACTCTAAAACAGATTTTTTAAGTTGGATTCAAGCAGAACTTCTGCCTCAATTAGCGTCAGATGTATCAGGCACTCTTGTTAAGATGGGGCAAAACCTCAATGATTTTAACAATACATTTTCTAAGAACACAAAAGAATTGCGAACGACTCTTGACAAGGTCAATGAATCGTATCGAGGTCAGGCAGAAGTTTTGAATTCTATTCAGAGATTAAGAATCAATGAAATAGCCACTGCTAACATAGCTGTATATGACAAATTAAAGAACAGCACTCAAGAATTAGGTGAACTTACGAAATACTTATCCGAATGTTCTTCAGTAATGTCAAAACTGGGTAAGTATTTAAATAATTCAGAAAGCTATCTCATACAAGTCAAGGAATTAAACGATAAACTTGATGCAGCGGAAGAAAGAACTAAAACACTTGAACGAATGGGCAAGTTCTTTGAGGCTGAGCTTGGGGAGATTGAACAAAGAAAAGCCAATATGACAGCGGCTGTTGGCATTGTTGATAATGCATTGCAAGAAGCTCTGATTGAAATGCAAGACAATGTTAAGAAACAATTCTCCGAATTAGAAAAATCATCTGCGGAACAACAGCTTGCTCTAGAGAATAAATTAAAAGAAACAACTGTGCTAATCGATGAACTGAAAAATCTAACTGCAGTTAAATCGAGCATGGAAAGAATGGAAAAACTAACCGACGAGCAAAACAAACGGATGTTGCGTATAATCGAATCTATTGAGAACATCTCAAATTATGGATATTCCGAACCTTCCAATAATTATAAGCCACGACTATTGCCAAAATGGGCAAAAGTTTTATTAATAACTGGAGGCTCATTATTAAGTGCAGCATGTTTGTTGTTTATTTTATCCGTTTTTAACATTCTCTAACATGGGCAAAAAGAAGAAAGAATCGTTTTTTTGGACAAGCTATTCTGACTTGATGACTAGTTTGTTTTTCATTATGCTTGTTCTTTTCATTATTACAATTGCTTTGTTGCATCGAGAAATGGTGAAGATTGGTGATGAAAGAGAGGATATGCGCGGCCAAATGATTGCGACCCAAAAACAACTGGATAAAATTAAAGAGATAGAAAACGCTACGCATACTATTGATACTAATTATTTTCAATTTGATGAACAATTTAAAAGACATACATTAAAAAATATTACTGTGTCTTTTAATGAGCCTTATCAGCATGATACTATCTATATACCTAAAGATGTCAGAAATACCCTTGCAGAAGCAGGTGAAGCAATAAGGCAATCAATGTTATGGGCTCAAAAAAATATTCCAGATGCAAAGTTTTTATTGATAATAGAAGGACAAACATCTAATGATTCATACACAGAAAACTATGAATTAAGCTATAAAAGAGCATTATCCCTTGTTAAATTATGGCAAAATCGAAAAATATTTTTTGATGACAGGGGTGGTATTAATAATTGTGAATTGATTATATCTGGCAGTGGCAAGGATAGTAAATTTAGAGAACAGCCTGACAATAGATATAATACTAAGAATCAAAGATTTGTAATACATATCATTCCAAAGCCAGGAGAAATAAAGTGATGAAAAAAGTATTTATTCTTATATGTATATCGATAGTTCTCTTATCATGTGTAAGAAGACGTGCTGGCGTTCATAATGATAAGCCGACGCCCAATATATACAATGTTGAACAACGTAGTAGGCGAACTACAAATACACCCACTAACATATCATCAAATTCAAAAGCATATACAGGAGCCCAAATCTTTGAAAAATTCAATTCCGCTGTTTTTATGGTTTTTACATCGGATGGTTTTAATGATTATCAGGGCTCTGGCTTCTTTGTTTCTTCTTCAGGAATTGCAGTAAGTAATTATCATGTTTTTGAAGGAACTGCAATTGGATATGAAGTGTTAAAACTTTCGGATGGCAACACGTATAAAATCAGTAAAGTAATTGCTAAGAGCAAAGTAGATGATTTCATCGTTTTTAAAGTCGATTCTTACGGTAAATCATTTAATTATATACCAATAGGCAATAAAAAGCCCAAGGTTGGAGAAAAAGTATATACCATAGGTGGTCCGTTAGGCTTAGAAAACACTTTTTCATCTGGCGAAATATCTCAGCTGAGAGGTGATGATATCATTCAAATAAATGCTCCAATAGACCACGGAAGTAGTGGCGGAGCGTTGATTAATGAATATGGTCAGGTTATTGGCATTACCACTGCCGGTTTTGATCAATCTGGCGCAAATCTTAATTTTGCTATATCAATTGATGTGGTTAAACCATATTTGTAACTTAAAATGAACAACTATGAGTCAAAATGCTGATGACGGTTGTATGAGGTCTAGGAAATGTTGAAAATTAAAAACTATAACTCATGAAAAGAATAACATTACTTCTATTTATTTGTTTTTCTACAATCATATTGTTTGCTCAAGACAAAGTATATGCTGAAATCGTTGGAAACGAGCACATTGGAACAACTCAGATTACAGTTGAAGTGGTTTTTGGGAAAAATAACCAGAAATTCGCATCTCATCTATTAGATGCTAACGGTCAAAAAATCACTTTTAATACGATGGTTGATGCGATGAATCAATTAGCCAAGTATGGTTGGGAATTAGAAAACACTTATGTAATAGTTGATGGTGATTACGATCGTGTCGCAACAGAATTTCATTGGATTGTTTCGAGAAAGATTAAAAAAGAAGAAAAGTCTGGTGATAAAAATTAATAATATGAAAAAGCTTCTTGTATTATTTGCCCTTTTATCAATCACATCAGTTCTTTATGCCACTGAATATGATATCGTAGCGATATATGAAAAAGTCGAACTGCCGTCAGGTTCAAAATCATGTAATTCATACGGTAGAATTGATGACGCTAAATATGTTCTGGTTCCCACTAAGTTGGATAACGGCAAATATGTTGTTAAATTAACAAAAGAAGATACCAATCTGTACAGAATCGTAGGCACGGACTATTATGTCGAACTACGATACTGTTACGAGTATTGCTATTCCGAAGAGGTTGTTATGATTTTGGAATCATCCTATCGAACAAATTCTGGTAAAGTAGTATTCGATTAAATAGTGGCATTATTGTTGTTGATTTCTTTACAAAAATTTTGCCGAAATCGCGCTTGTTGTGACTGTTTTTGTAGTCATACTTATTAGGTATGCATGAATATGTTTAAATTTATTTTCCCTCCTCCGGCTGCACATCTGAAAATTAATCGTAACTTTGTACGTTTTAAATGTTTAAAAACATGCCAGAAATTTCAAGATTCTATGGAATCATTATTTACATGTTTATCGGAGACCACAATCCACCGCATTTTCATGTTTATTACGATGGAGAGTCGGCTTTGATATCAATAAAGGATGGAAAACTTTTAAAAGGCTCATTGCCTCCGCAAGCTAAACGACTTGTAAAACGATGGCTTGAACTACATAGAGAAGAATTGTCGGATAACTGGAAACGATTGTCGAATAGCGAGTCGGCAGTGAATATAAAACCTTTAAGATGATGAAAAACAATGAGATATTGGCAATAACTGCCGCAGAGTATGTCGAAGATTACAAGCTTCGCCTCACTTTCAACAACGGAGTGACTCGGGTCGTCGATTTTGAGCCGTTGATGCAGAAGGGTGTTTGCACCAAACTCAAGGATATCAACTATTTCCGCTCGTTCAAACTTGATCCGTTTACCGTCGATTGGAACAATGAGATTGGTTTCGCCCCCGAATTCCTTTACGAAATCGGCAATTATCCGACTTCAGAAGACTCTCCATTGCCTTCAGCCGCCGAAGGACAACAACCTTACGGGAAATAGGAGCTGGTTTGCTCTTTGTTTGGTGAAAGCCCATAAAATCATTAAAAAATACCAAACATTATACCTTTTTTTGTATTTTTGCAAAAATTAAATTGATAAAATATGAGAACTGTTTTGCGCAATCTTTTAATCGTGACATTTATGGCTGTCTGCGTGGCGGCTTGCGGTCCGTCACCGGAGAAACTTTATCAGCAAGGTGTTGAGTATTATAACAATAAGGATTATACCAAAGCAGCGGAGTGTTTCTCGAAAGCTGCAAAAAAAGGTCATACCGAGTCGGAGAAATACCTCGCGATGATGTTCGAAGGAAATGCACCCGCTGAGCAAAACAAGGAGGAGCAGATCTTAGAGGAGGCAATACAGATGGAGATAACGGAAGAAAATGAAGAGTATATTGATGACGGCACCATAGAACAAATGATTGTGGAGGAAGAGATTCTGATGGAAAATGAGAAGCCTGCAAAGGAGGAAAAACCTGCGGTTAAACAGGATAAGCCTCAACAACCTAAGGGCGGCTCGGGTTTTTCAGTAAGCTCGACAAAAAGAGTCTATTTTGCGAAAGGCAATCTGCAATATCAGGCTTCAACAAAGAAATGGCGCTTTGCCGAACATCAATGGGATGTTTTGGGTGAGGCCAACAGCAAGATTTCTGACAAAAACAACGGCTGGATCGACCTTTTCGGATGGGGAACAGGCTCCAATCCGACGAAAAACTCCACCAACAACAAGGATTACACCTCGTTTTCTGACTGGGGAAAGAACCCTATATCAAACGGCGGCGGAAAGAGCTGGCGCACCCTCTCAAAAGATGAGTGGAGCTACGTCTTGGACGAAAGAAACACCCCCTCCGGAATCCGTTACGCAAAAGCCACCGTCAACGGCATACAAGGCCTGGTTTTGCTGCCCGACAACTGGAACAGCTCGTATTACGGACTTGATGGCACCAACAGAATGGGCGCCGATTTCGATGACAACGTCATTAACAAAACCGACTGGGCCAATAAATTTGAGGCCAAGGGCGCAGCATTTTTGCCAAACGCAGGAAGCCGCAAAGGCGCAGGAGTAAGCGGCATCAACAAGGACGGATATTATTGGTCGTCAAGCAATTACGACAGCGCAGGCGCATTCGCGGCGTATATCTACGACCGCAACGTAAACTCCGGCAAACACTATTACCACAGTAACGGCTTCTCAGTGAGATTGGTCAGAAATGCCAATTAGTTTGGTATGCGTTTTCTTTATCCAAATATGCTTTGGGGGTTGCTCGCTCTGGCAATCCCGATAATCATTCACCTTTTCAACTTCAGAAGGCATAAGGTAGTGTATTTCAGCAACACCGCCACGCTGAAGACGATAGAGCAGGAGAATGCCAAGACGAAGAAGCTGAAATACATTATCGCATTGATAATGAGGATGTTGTTCGTCGCCGCACTCGTCTTCGCTTTCGCATATCCTTACAACCCTGACCAAAAACTGAAAACCGACGATGCCGACAATCTTGTCGCTGTTTATATCGACAATTCGATGTCGATGCAGAGCCAGTCGTCGGAGATTTCATTGATTGAGGATGCAAGGGCGTCAGCACGTAAAATCGTCAGTAATATCAGCCCTTCGCAGAGGTTTGTGCTGCTCACCAACAGCCGTCAGCCTGATAACGAATACCCGATGAACCAAGACGAGATGCTGATGAGCATCGATGCGATGCAGACAGAAGCTTCTCCAATGAGTTTCAATAACTTATATGAGAACCTGCAAATGATAATGAAGCGTAACGGCTTCAAATCTGCCTCGCTGTTCATATATTCCGACTTCCAGGACAACATGATGAACCTCGACGGTGTCGTCGCTGACTCGGCAATTCAGCTTGTCGCAATGCCGTTAAAGTCTGATTATCAACAAAATATATATATCGACACGGTGTGGCTGTCATCACCGATTTTGCAAAAAGGTCTTGCAAATGAAGTCAATGTGCGCGTCGTCAACGAGAGCGGCAAGGAGATAAAAGGCCTCCCCGTGAATTTCGAGATAGATGGTAAAGCGGTGGCATTCAACACAATAGATGTTCCCGCAAACGGCAGAAATGAGGTCGTGATGCAGTTCGTTTTGAATGATAATGGGATGGGAATCGCGTCAATCAACGATTTCCCGATAACATTTGACGATGAGTATTATTTCACATTGAACGTGCGCCCAATCATCAAAATTGTGGAATTGTCGACGGATAATGTCATTTCGGCTATTCAGACATTGTTCGCCAACGATTCATTGTTCAATTACACCCGTATCGACCCTCGCCGCATCGACCAGCAATACCTCTCTGATTGCCAACTCATTATCGTCAATGGCGACGATATCGTCAATGAAACAATGATGCAGTCAGTTTTGGATTTGGCAAAAGACGGCTGCAGCGTGGTTCTGCTCCCCTCGGAAGACCCTGAATCCTCTGAAAGCGCAGACGATACCTTAAGCATTTCCATGATTGCCTCCAGTCATCCGTTCTTTGATGACATCTTCGTGAAGATTCCGGACAATGCCGATATGCCTAAGGTATTTAAGCACGTTAAAATTGATAAAAAGCGTTTTTCTAACTCATTGTCACTCATTTCTTTACAAAACGGCACTTCATTCTTTACTTTAAGTAAAGTTGGAGCGGGATATGTCTTCGGTTTTGCATCAAAATTTGATAAAAACTGGACCAATTTCACCGAAAACTCGCTCTTCGTGCCGATTATGTACAAGATAGCAATGCTTGGCGGTAAGGTGAACAGGCTTTCATATACAATTGGTGTTGATAAAGAACTGACAATCAATGATTTGACAGCATTTTCAGAAGGCGACATCCGAATCCGCGACCATGAAAACACCTTCGAGATGATTCCGATGGTCGAGTTGCGCAACAACAGAGCGCTGATAAGGCTTTACGACGAGCTCCCTGGTGCCGGATTCTATACCATTGACCATGGTGATGAGGTGCTTGCGACAACTGCGTGGAACGACAGCCGTCTTGAATCAAATATGAAGTTTTGGGATAGGGAAGATGTTGATAAATTATTGAAAGACAATGGATTAAATGTCCTTGCTGTCATGAAAGCCGACGACATGCGTTCCAATGACGTGATGGAGATGATGGTGCGCCGCTCAATGCTGTGGAAGTCATTCATTATCATAGCGTTAGCAGCATTGCTGATAGAAATTTTGGTCTTGAGGTTCTGGAAATAAAAAAAAATTGTATTTTTGTAGATTAACAATGAATATTGAGACAGATGGCAGATTTTGACGATGAAAATATTGAAAATCAGGAACTTGATGAGATAACTGAGATTGGCGACGATGTCACGCAGGTGCTCGACGGCTTCGATCCTACGGCGGAAGAAGAGTCGGGAATGCTTGTGCAGTCGGGCGACGGCTACCGTGTGGTGCCGCTGAAAGGTATGTTCGAGAACTGGTTCTTGGACTACTCCTCGTATGTCATCCTCGACCGTGCCGTGCCTGAGATTGACGACGGTTTGAAGCCCGTGCAGCGCCGTATCCTGCATTCCATGAAGGAGATAGACGACGGACGCTTCAACAAGGTGGCGAATATCGTGGGTAATACCATGAAATACCACCCTCACGGCGACGCTTCCATCGGCGACGCTCTCGTGAATCTCGGTCAGAAAGACCTGCTTATCGACTGCCAGGGAAACTGGGGCAATATCCTCACCGGTGACGGCGCGGCGGCTCCACGTTATATCGAGGCGCGTCTGTCAAAATTCGCTCTCGACGTTGTTTTTAACCCGAAAACGACCGATTGGACGTTCTCTTACGACGGCCGTAACAAAGAGCCGATTTCGCTGCCGGTGAAGTTCCCGTTACTGCTTTTCCAAGGCGCCATGGGCATCGCGGTGGGTCTGAAATCCGAGATACTGCCGCATAACTTCAACGAACTCCTCGATGCGTCAATAGCTTACCTTAAAGACGAGCCTTTTGAACTCTATCCCGACTTCCAGACAGGCGGTCTTATCGACGTCCGTGGCTACAACGACGGCGGCCGCGGCTCAAGAGTGCAGGTGAGAGCAAAAATCTCCCAACTCGACAAAAAGACATTGGTAATCACTGAGATACCTTACGGAACGACGACAGAGACACTGATTCAGTCAATCACTCAAGCTGGCGAAAAAGGCAAGATAAAGATCCGCCGCGTTGATGATAACACTTCGAAAAACGCTGAAATAGTCATTCATCTGGCTCCTGGCGTGTCACCCGACCAGACCATCGACGCGCTTTACGCCTTCACGAAATGCCAGGTCAAGCTGAACAGCCTCTGCACATGCGTGATTCACAACGATAAACCTGAATTTACGACCATTTCAGCCATTTTAAGGCACAATACCGACCACACACTCGATTTGTTGAGCTGGGAGCTTAAAAACACCTTGGACGAGCTGGAAGGCCAATGGCACTGGATTTCGCTGGAGAAGATATTCTTCGAGAAACGTCTTTACAAGATTTTGGAAAAAGACGCTCCGAGCTTTGACGCCCAGGTCGATGCCATCGAGAAGGCGTTCGACCCGTATCGTGAGCAGCTGAAGAAGGAAATAACTCGCGATGACGTGCTCAAGCTTTGCGAGAAACCTGTACGTAAAATCTCTAAATTCGATATCAAAAAGGCTGAGGATCAATTACTTGACATAGAGAAACAGATAGAGCAGGTGAAATACGACCTCGACCATATTGTGGATTACACAATCCATTATTTCGAGGAAATAAAACGTAAATACGGCAAAGGACGCGAGCGTAAGACCGAAATCCGCAACTTCGACAATATCTCGGCTGTGGCTGTGGCTGCAAACAACGAGAAGCTGTATGTCAACAAGGAGGAAGGCTTCATCTGCACCGGCGCAGGCCTTAAGAAAGAGCAAAACAAAGACGCTTACGGCTATGTCTGCGACTGTTCCGACATCGACGACGTCATCGTGTTCCGTGAAAACGGCACATTCTCGGTGGTTAAGCTTCAGCAGAAGCTCTTCGTCGGACCGGAGAAGGTCATTTACGCAAATATCTATCATAAAGGCGATAAACGCACGATCTACAACATGGTTTATCGCAACGGAAAGCCGGGAAATCCTTACTATGTCAAGCGATTCTACGTCGATGGCATCACTCACGACAAGGTTTACGACCTGACGATGGGCGAGGCGGGCTCGAAAGTGGCTTATTTTTCAGCGAATCCTAACGGAGAGGCAGAAGTAATCAAGGTGCAGCTGCGTCCCGCTCCGAAGCTGAAAAAGCTGTCGTTCGACTACGATTTCGCCACTTTGGACATCAAAGGACGCGGAAGTAGAGGTAATAAGCTCACAAATCACAGCGTAAACCGCATTTTCAAGCGTGAGGAAGGCGTTTCGACCCTCTCGGCAAGGGAGATATGGTACGACGACACTGTGAAGCGTCTGAACGCCGACGGCCGCGGCACCTCGATTGGCCGTTATTCCGGCAACGACAGGATAATGCAGATTCACGCCAACGGCGAGTTCCGTCTCACTAACTTCGACCTCTCGACGCATTTCGATGATGACATGACGATGATTTTCAAATTCGAGCCTGAGACGATTTTCACCGTTTTGTATATCGAATCGGAGACCAAGTTGATGTATATCAAGAGGTTCACTGTCGAAGATGATACTCCTTTGAACAAACGAATCTCATTCATCGGTGAAGGCGAGGATGCCAAGTTCTTGATGTTGAATATGGACGTTTTGCCACGACTGTTGCTGAAATTCAACGATGGCGTAAGCGGCAAACACTTTGAAGATGAAGAAGTTAACGTCGATGAATACATCGGAGTGAAGAGTTACAAGGCGAAAGGCAAGCGTCTCTCAGCACACGACGTGAACTACTATGAGTTCCTTGAGCCGTTTGAAGTGCCAGAGCCTCCAGCAGAAGAGGAGCCTGAAGAGCCTCTCGAAGAGGAAAATAACTCTCATGCAGAACTCACAGATACGGACAAAGAAGAATCTCACTCGGATTCCACTGATAATTTAGAAGAAAAACCTCTTGCCGAAACTCCGGAACACGCAGAAGACGCTGATAACAATAACGACGGACAATTAACGTTATTCTAACAAATCTGCGAAATCCGTGAGCGTAAGCGAACTGAATAATTTGTGGAATAATATACTAAGGAAGATAAGTTTCTGCAGTTTCTGCGGTTTCTGCGAGCCTAAGCTAACTGAATGATTTGTGGAAGAATAACTAAGAAAGATAAGTTTCTGCGGTTTCTGCGGTTTCTGCGTGAGATTAATGAGGCTAAAAATAAAAAGATATGAAAAATAAGTTTTTGATATTGATTTCATTGCTAATTCTGCTGCTTTCAGCGTGTTCGGAGCAGTATGGCATCGCGCGGCGTTTTGTGAAAAACAACAAAAACACCGTCGTCGCGCTCTACATGCCTGAACGCCTCGTCAAGAGAAACCTCCGTAACGATTCCATCCCGGAGCATCTTGCCGATTCGTCGCTTCAAATGCAGATTGAACACCTTGAGAAACAAGTTAAAGTAATTGATAAAGTAGATGATGATAAATTCTTGGATATCATTTACTTAACAATGCAGAAAACATTGAAAGACTATGGCTTGACAGTGGAGTATTGGGAGGACGAGACATCACAACCTGACTCCACGCATTGGGTGATTGAGATACCTCGCATCGAGGTGACGGAGATGTGTGAGCTTCAGCAGTTTTGCGAGTGGGTCGACTATCATCGGTACTGCATGGATGTGCCAGTCGATGTGGTGAATGTCGCCGCATGGTTCGACCTGGCCAATGACACCACCTTCATGATGACGTTCACCGAACAGAACTACTTCAATGACACTGATGTCGACTTTGAAATTGATTATCAAGCGAATAAAATTGTTGCAAAAACCTCTTGCGACACTATAAATATTGACGGTTTTTACCAGTTTGCGAAGATTTTAGGCAAGCTCTATGCCGGCTATTGTTATGATTTTCTGATGAACAAATACATTGATAGTCAGCAAGATGGACGGATCGACACCGTCAATCGTTTCCGCTACGACCCATACGAAAGGTATTTCTATCAGACCCAACAAGATTATCTTATAGAGATAAAATGATTGAAAATCATCCACTTAAGCCTTTTCTTCCTACCAATGCCAAGGTGTTGTTCCTCGGCAGTTTCCCGCCGCCGAAGAAGCGCTGGTGCATGGACTTTTTCTACCCAAATTTCATAAACGACCACTGGCGTATCGAGGGTGCGATATGGTTCAACGACAAGAACCATTTTGTCGATTTGGAGCGTAAATGCTTCAAAATGAATGAGATAATTGCATTTTTAAACGAAAAAGGAATAGCTTTGTTCGACACTGCCACTGCCGTTAACCGCTTGAAAGACAATGCTTCCGATGCGTTTTTGGAAATCGTCGAGCGCACCGATATCGACGCTTTGTTGAAACAGATTCCTAAATGCAAAGCCATTGCGACTACAGGCGAAAAAGCCACAGTCGAAGTCTGTAACTATTTCAATATCAGTGAAATACCATCACCGAACAGCAATCTTTCATTAAGAGAAAACCTTAAATTATACCGTTTGCCTTCATCATCTCGAGCCTATCCGTTGCCTTTTGAAAAGAAAGTGGAGGCTTACAGTAAGATGTTTGAAGAAATTTTCTAAAAGTTTGGTTTTGTATCAATAATAATGTAATTTTGCATCATAGATTTGAAACCGAATCAGCATCGTAAAACATAGTTATAAAAATTGGAAATCGCCCCAGGTGATGCGGTGTTTTATTGTTTAACGTTATGGCTGTAATGGAAATTGAAAAAGAAAAAATCATGTCATTCTTGTAAATTCCGTCTATGTTTAATGAGATTTATTCACCAGAGGTGAATGCTTTCGCAAGCTCAGGTCTCGACTCCGCTTCGCTTCGCTCGAAATGACGGTGGAGAAAAATGCTTCGCTCGAAAGCATGTTAATAACTAACGACTAAAGACTAAAGACTAATGGCTAATGGCGAACGGCTAACGGCTAAATCCTCTTCCTGCTCTGAATCTCCTTGATCTTCGCCTTCATCTCGCGAGGTTTCACGTCGTAGACCTTGCCGTCGAAGACAATGCGGATGCTTCCTGTCTCCTCTGAAACCACAACGACGATGCAGTCGTGAGTCTCGGAAACACCAATACCAGCGCGGTGTCGTAGACCGTAGCTGCCGGGAAGGCGCGTCTGCTGCGTGATAGGAAGGATGCAGCGTGCCGCCACGATTTTGTTGTTGGTGATGACCATGGCACCGTCGTGTAACGGACTGTTTTTGAAGAAGATGTTCTCAATCAATGGCTTGCTGATGATAGCGTCGATGACCACACCGGTGTCGATAATGTCTTGTAAATCATTCTCTTGCGTGAGAAGAATCAATGCGCCGACCTTGTCACTGCCCATCGAGATGCACGCATCGCAGATGGGGTCGAGGTCAGTGTCGTCAGCCTCTTTGTATTTCACGCCGAAACGAGCGAAAAACTTACGGAATCCGATGGCGAACTTTGATGTGCCGATGCTCAGCAAAAACCGGCGGATCTCAGGTTGGAAGATGATAATCAACGCGATAAAACCTACGTTGACGAAAGCGCCGAGGATGTAGGTGAGGAGCTCCATGTGCAGCAAAGTCACGATTTTCAGACCGATAATCACCGCCACGATGCCGATGAAGATATTGATCGCAGTGCTCCCTTTCACCAGCGTGTATAGGAAATACAGCAATAATCCCACCAGGATTATGTCTAAAATATCCAGAAACCGAATCTGAATGAAAGCACTTATCATCAAATCAACCATAACATTCGAAATAATCTGCAAAAATACTAATAATTTTTTACACAAAATAGATTTTTATTTTTTATCACGCAGAAATCGCAGAAATTGTTCTACTGTCATTTCGAGCGTAACGAAGTGGAGCCGAGAAATCTCCGACAAACAATCATGTAACGTTCAAATGATTGAGATTTATTCACCAGAGGTGAATGCTTTCGCAAGCTCAGGTCTCCATTCCGCTACGCTTCAGTCGAAATGACAGCTCGAACTAATTTTACCGCTTCCACCGCCTCTTTCACGTCATGAACTCGCAAAATATCAGCACCGTTTAGCAAAGCAATGGTGTTTAAAGTAGTAGTTCCGTTGAGTGCTTCTTCTGGACTGATATTCAATGTTTTATAAATCAACGATTTTCTTGAAATACCAATCAGAACCGGCAAGTCGTTGATGCGATATTTGTCGATGTCTTTAAGTAGTCCGAAGTTGCATTCGATGGTCTTGTTGAAGCCGATTCCGGGGTCTAAAATGATCTGCTGCTCACCATATTCCAAGAGTTTGTTAACCTGTGTTTCGAAAAACTGTCGCACTTTTTCATGGACGTTCTCGCTTATGATTTCTTCCTTATGCATCCCTTCGAGAGTGCCGGTGATATGCATCAAAACGTAAGGAATATGGTTTTTGCCGATAAACGGAATCATATTTTCGTCAAAAAGTCCGCCCGAGATGTCGTTGATGATGTCTGCACCTTCTTCAATGCATTGATTAGCAACACTTTGACGAAACGTGTCGATGGAAATATGGATGTCGGGAAACTCTTTCCTGATAGCCTTCAAAGCAGGAATGATTCGCTCAATTTCCTCCTTGTCGGAAATGCGTTCACTGCCCGGTCGGGTGGAGAAAGCACCAATGTCGATGATGTCGGCACCATCTGCGACCATCTTATGGCAATGTTCCAAAACCGCCGTAAGTCCTTGATACTTACCGCCATCGAAGAATGAATCGGGCGTGACGTTCATGATTCCCATCACCACTGGACGGTCGAACGAAAAAAAATGTCCTCTGGTAGTCAATCGTAACATAAAAATGTGTAATTTTACAAACGCAAAATTATAAAAAATTTTTCAATGAAGAAGGATACGACAGCAGAATATCAGCAAGTTGTTGCGCAGTGCCGCGATATTTTCGACAAAAAGATGAAAGACTACGGAGCGGCATGGCGTATCATGCGCACCGAATCGCTCACCGACCAGATTTATATCAAGGCGAACCGCATCAGAAGCCTGCAGAGAAAGAAGGAACACCTTGTAAATGAAGGCATTGAGCCTGAGTTTATCGGTGTCATCAACTATTCGGCTATGGCGATAATACAGCTGCAGCTCGGCGTGGTGGAGCAGCCTGATTTGGACTTTGAAAAGGCCTCAAGTCTCTATAAAAAGGTCTTGGACGACGCCTTCGACCTCATGATGAAGAAAAATCACGATTACGACGAGGCTTGGCGTAGCATGAGAATCAGCTCTATGACTGATTTGATTCTGATGAAGATATTGAGAGTCAAGGAGATAGAGGATAACAACGGAAAGACCTTGATTTCTGAAGGCCTCGACGCGAACTATTTCGACATGATAAACTACGCTGTATTTTGCATGATTTTGATTAACGAAGGCAAGAAAGAATAATGGCAGTTCTTGAGAAGAAATCGGCTTTTGCATCGTATGGCATAACGGCGATGGCGCTCGGATGTGCGGTCTTTGTCGGATTGCAACCCGCCTTTTCATGGCTTTTGCTTGTTTTGATACTCGTAACATTAGGATTATCAATTGTTTACGGCAAAAGATACAATGATACTGGCGTGGCGATAAACCGTGTTTTGGTCGGCATTTTGTTCGTTTTCAGCAGTTTTACCAAGGGCGTTGACCCGCTTGGGACGAAATACAAGATGCTCGATTACTTTGCGGCTTACGGCATCGGGTGGATGAACGACGCTGCTTTGACGCTTGCCGTGGTGATGATTTTAGCAGAGTTTATTGTAGGTATCTGTCTGATTACCAACGTCTTGTCGCGCCTCGCTACGCTCGGCGCGACCCTCCTCATGCTCTTTTTCACCGCCACCACCTTCTTCGACGCCATGTACGACCTCGTTCCCGACTGCGGATGCTTCGGAACGGCGATAAAGATGAGCAACTGGCAGACGTTTTTCAAGAATCTCGTCATTGATGCTGTTCTGATACCTGTCATTTTTAATAATAAGTCGCTGAAAAACAAACGATTGCCACTGCTGATGCAATGGATCCTGGCTATCGCTTACATGGGCGCTTTCGTCTGGTTTGAGGTTCACAACATCCGCCATCTGCCGGTTGTCGATTTCATGGACTGGAAAGTGGGGAAGGACATGAGCCCGAAAGGCTACGACGCTGGCAAGATTTATGTGACATACCGCAACAACGAAACCGGTGAAACTCAAGAGTTTGAGTCGCCAAACTACCCTTGGAACGACAGCGTCTGGATGAGCCACTGGACCTTCGTGTCGCAACGTTCCGAAGGTGGCTCCGATGCACTTGGATTCGAGATAACCGACGCGGAAGGCGAGGACTTTACCCATATTTTGTTTGAAACGGAAAATTTGTATGTTTTTGTTTCGACACATCTTGAAGAACTGACCGATAAAGATTATGAGAATTGTATCAAGATGACGGAAGTGGCTTATAATCAAGGATTTGACTATATATGGCTGACTGCGTCATCGCCTGAATATGTTGAGGAATTGAATGAAAAATACCTGATTTTCAACGATGTCTATTATGGTGACGAGCTGGAGCTGAAGACTATGGTGCGTTCCAATCCGGGCTTGATGCTTATTGATAACGGAGTTATTAAAGACAAGTGGTCGAAAATCGATTTTCCGCTGGTGAAATAGTATGTTGGCGTACATTGTGAGAAAGATACTTTATGGCATCCTCGTCCTATGGGGCGTGGCGACGCTAGTGTTTTTCCTCTTCACAATAGTCCCCGGCGACCCGGTACGCATGATGCTCGGCCAACGTGCCGACGAAAACGACGTGCAGGCTATCCGTCACGAGCTTGGGCTCGACCAAAGCATTGGAAAACAATATGTTGACTACCTCAATGACCTCTCGTTTATCTCGTTTTACAACGAAAACAAAGATTTGACGAAATACGAGCCGTATGCCAGATTAGCTACTGTCGGCAGCACTAAAATCATCTTAAAAACGCCGTATCTGCGCTATTCGTATCAGAGCAAAAGACCAGTGGGGACAATACTTTCCGAGGCTTTCCCTAACACTCTGATACTCGCTTTCGTCTCTATACTCTTCGCTTTTGTGATAGGAGTGCTTCTCGGTGTGCTCACAGCTGTCGTCAACAGCAATTTCCTAAACCGTTTTACCTTGTTTATCACCACGATAGGCATGTCGCTGCCGTCGTTTTTCGCCGCCATCCTCATCGCGTGGCTGTTTGGCTTCGTTTTGGAGTCGGTGACGGGTCTGAGCATGACAGGAAGCCTATTCTCCGTTGACGATTACGGCAATGGAGCCTATCTCGACCTGAAAAACCTCATTTTGCCTGCGTTGACGCTCGGGTTGAGGCCGTTGGCGGTCATCACCGAGCTCACCAGAACCACCTTGCTTGAGGTGATGTCGATGGATTACATCCGCACAGCCAAGGCCAAAGGCCTGAAGAAATGGCGTGTCATCGGCGTTCATGCACTCCGAAACGCTCTGACACCAGTGGTTACTGCCGTTTCCGGATGGTTCGCATCCTTGCTCGCCGGTGCCGTCTTCGTGGAATATGTCTTCGACTGGAAAGGTATAGGCGTGGTCATCGTCGATGCGCTCGACAAATTCGACTTCCCCGTCGTCATGGGCGCAGTATTGCTGATAGGGGTGATGCTCATCATCATCAACATCATCGTTGACATTATTTATGGAATACTTGATCCTAGGGTGAGAATAAAATAAATTGGCATAAATAGCCAATCAAAAACATTCAACATTATGAGAAGACATTTGATAATCATAACAGTAGCATTCATAATATCAACAATATTACTGTCAAGTTGTGGCGCTATGTCATTTCAATTGCGAAACTTTAAAAAAGTTAAAGGCACTTATACAAGATCCATAAGCAATAAAGAACCTATAGATTTCGTCGTTAAAAACAATAGGATGTTGGCTCAAGCAACAATCAACGGCGAACCAGATACTGTTTTGCTGGACACAGGCGACAGCCAGGGTCTGACATTCTTTCATAATCTATCAGAAAAACCGACGACTATTCTATGTTGAAACAACAAAGTGCACATAAAAAATCAATAGTCTATGCAAAAATGGACACTGTCAACGTTCAATTTTATTATTTCCACAATACATTAAAATTCGACATTTGCATCAATTACGACAACCCATGAGGGCAACCAATCTCCGACTACCCAGTGCTTGGCAACGATGCCATTTTCGCCTTCCAATTCACTAATTCTAAAATGAGTTTGAGTTTTACAGATCAGAAAATATCTTATTACAAATACAATGACGACTCATCATTTAATTTGAGCGGTTACAAACCAATGAAATGCGAATATTCTTGGAGGCAAAACGTGTTATATGTCTATCCGGTTATTGGAGGAGTGGAATACAAATGCCTTTTCGACACTGGAAACAATAAATACATCCTATTACAAAACAAAGGCAAAAAAACACAAAAGCGTGAAGGCGATATAATTCTGGAAGGCGCATTTGGCGTTGCCACATCAGGAATAGCAGAGGCTGGCGAGATGATTGTAAGACCGGATGAGACAGTTACTATCGGTGACGAGGATTTTAAAGCCACGGTTATGTATATTCCTGATATTGTGGGAAGCAATATGGGTATGCAGTTTATCCAACGATTCGACTGGTTCTATGATCGTGTAAAAAATGATTTGTATTATAAACCTCGTGATGTAGAAGAAAACCAGTTTAATATAGATCAACCGTATAGGGTTCTCGCAACAAACGACGGTCTTATGATTGTCAGTCGCATCGTTGATGATAAAAACACCCTGCGCTTCGGCGACATTATCACGTCAGTCAATGGTGAGAAAATCACCAATGAAAACATGTGCCACTACAATGAATTGTTGAATAATACGCTGGATTGGGGTCAATTTGAGATCGAGATAAACCATTAATACCCCTCAAAAATCGCATCCAAAGTCCTTTTGTCGGACTTGAATCCCAGCAATTCCTTTATTTTCTGCTTCCTTTTGAAAATCGCGCTTTGAGAAACACAATAAATCTCCGACAATTCCAGTGTCGTTAAGCGAGATTTCACCAAACAGCAGAACTGCAAATCTTTCTCATTCAAATCAGAATTCTTCAAGAAATTGGAAAATGAAGAGAAAATTTTCAAAACAGTCTCGCTTAACTCATTGGTTTCCTGCTCGTTAACAGCTTCAAAAATAGGCTTTTTGCTCGCCGAAAAATAACCTTTGTCGCGCATCAGTTTGTAAATGTCGGTTTGCTTAAACTGATTATAGGATGAGGCTTTCTTTGAAAGTCTCTTTCGTGTAAAAAACCACAGGCACAAAATAAAAACAAGTGCAATTATTCCATTAACCAGTAATTTTTGTGTTGTGGGGCTTTGTGGTTGTTCGATTTGTAGTTGATAATAGGTGGTTCCTGTTATAGTGTCTTTTGTAGCAGTAATACTCTCAATCGGTTCCTGTAAATGATAAATAATAAATGATTTGACAGTGTCGTTCATATCAATTTTTTCTGCAAAAATACTAAATTATCATAGTCAAAAACGCAATTCCAGCATTTTTCCAACAAAATTCCAGTGAAATTCATGCCGTTTATCGTGTTTTATCTTCAAATTTGCACAAATAAAAATTTAATAGAAAAATTTATAAATATGAAAAAATACCTTGAAATTGCCCTGATGAGCGGCGTTGGTGTTATTGTAGGCTTCTTGTTCAGCCGATTGCTTAAGTATTATAGCGTTGAATACGATGTCTTGCTGGAAATCATATCCATCCTGACAATCGTGCTTATAGCATCCGTTTGGGCTGGTATAAAGAACTTATCACGAAACAGAAAAAAGTAAGGTGCATGAAAAAACTTCTGCTCGCAATATTCCTTGCGAGTTCCCTCTCGTCTTGTTCCGTCCTCTGGGATTACGCTGTCCTGCCGTTTTCAAGGGTCGATAGCCATACCGACATTAATTGGCAAAAACTCTATCCTGACTGCGATTATGCGATATTCGATGTCGATACTATATATAACGATAGCCTTTTTAGTGGTGAGAATTATTGTGTCAACATCTGGAAAATCGAGCACGGCAGCCACCAGTCGCCAATTCAAACCCTAATGTTCGACAATCAGGGCAACTGTGTCGGCGCCTACGAATTCTGCATGGGCAACGCCACCGCCCTCGGTGTTTACAAAGATGTCCCAATCTTCAAAAAAAATCGTTACAACGACAGGATTCTTGACAATCTTAAATTTGCCAACTACATCAAAACCATTGATACTGATGACGCAATTAAACAAGATATTCTTGCCAATTCATCAAACTATGATTACAACATCATTGTTTTATGGTCTGAAAACTTCGGCTACTACATGAAACGCCACCTCCGCCAAGTGAAAAAATACGCCAACAAAAACGATGCAAACCATTCTTTCAGAGTTTTATATTTAAAAATAAAACCACAACAATAACTCTCATTTTTTCTTCACATATTTTTACTATTTTTGTAAAAAAAAGTGTAAGATTTCATCATTTTCTGCGATATTAATGCAAACGAACGAACGTGATGACGGCTGAAGAGTTCAAAGGTGACATCTTGCGACTGCAACCACGATTGCAGCGGATTGCCGAAAGCATTGTCGGAGACCCCGACAGCGCAGCGGATGCCGTCCAAGAAGCCGTTATCGCATTGTGGAAACAGCATCCTACTATAATCGCTCAGAATTTGGAAAAACTAAGTCTAACTATCGTTAAACGGCGCAGCATTGACATTTTGAGAAAAAAGCAACCAATAGTGCCGGTCGATGAGCAAAGCCTTATGCTTGCCGAAGTGCCAAATGATGACTTAGAAGAACGTTATCAGCTCGCCAGAAAACTCGTTGACCAGTTGCCAAAACGTCAGCGCGACACCATACTGATGAAATACGAGGACGGCCTGAGCATTGAAGAAATCGAAAAAAGGACTGGAATGAGCAGCACTCATGTGTATGCAACGCTTTCGCGCGCCTACAAAACGTTGCGGGAAGCCATAAAACAATATAAGGAGGAATTATCATGACAACAGAAAATGAAATGAATGAAGAATTACGCCAACTGCTCGACAGCTTGGAAGAACACGGCAAGAATGTCCGCCGGCAAAAACAACTCGGCGACCTAATCGACCGTCTCGCAGAAGAGGAGAAACCGATGGTGATTCCTCGCAAACGTGCGAAACTCGTCCCGATATGGTGGACTATGGGCGCTGCAGCGGCTATATTACTGCTTATGTTATTGATGAAGCCGAATGGGAACGAAAATACTTTGCATAATGATATTCTTGCGGAAGTGCCGGAAACTGTTGATTATATTATCGATTCCGTCAAGATTGAAAATGAAAATACTATTATTGAAGAAGCTGTCGTTCACAAAGAACTATTAGCTGAAAACACAACGGTTGTTCAAAAAACACAGATTAAGAATAAAAATGGTAAGGCGGAAGTCGTTGAAACAGTTGAGGAACAACCTATTATTGCTGAAATTATTCCAGTACAACCATCAGATTCAATGGTTATTGAAACAAATACTATAATTTCTGAAAATGAAACATCTTCAGACGTTAAGCAACCTCATCGGAGAGTCATCCGGAGCCTCAACCTGGTGTGCTATGAATGTCAGAAGGAACCCGATAATTTTCAATACCAAGCCGTAGTCACCAAACCCGAGAAGACGCTTTTCGGTCAGCCGCAAGACCCTAACATTAAAGACGGGGCATTGGCATGGCAAGTTAAAATCAATTAAAACGTAAAACAATGAAACACATCATCTTAACAATAGCAATAGTTTTAGCCGCACTGACAGGCTTCGCTCAGGAAGAAGTCGCCATCGAGCAATACATCAACCAGAGTGTCAACAGGTTGGATATCAACCCCGGATGGGATGTCCGCCTGATACATGCCGACACCGACAGCACCTATCGTATAGCGATAGTCACCACGGAGGATTTCGCGGCTTTGGCCTACAACGTCCAGCTGTGCAATCTCAAAGACCGTACATTGACGATTCTTGAAAATACCAAGATGCCACAAGGCACAGTGGTTGAGATAGAAGGCCCGATGACGTTTGACATGATTGCTCTGATGAACAGAGCAACTGTTGAAGCTGACAAAATAATCGCTCCCCAACTGGAGCAGACCAGTTGTCGTCAGAAAAGCATATTTGTAGCACGTTATGCCAATTTGCATATCAGAAATTATCAAATTCCAAACCAAGACTGCTTGTCAAACATAGAAATTTGGGACGATGCTAAATGTACTATTGATACCATTTCAGGTGATGGATATTCTTATGTGACAACTTATAATACAACTGATTTTCAAATTGTTACCAATAATTTAAATGGGGAAATCATTTTAGACGAATACGATGAAACTCCAGGCTGGCATTATCAGAAAAAAGATTCGAGAGTGATTAGAAACAAGGAGGTCGATGGAGAGATTGTCACAACAAATCGTATAAGGTTTTGGAAACCTAATCTCAATGTTTGGGCATCTTTCGGCTATCGCTGGGGCACAAATCCACCAGATGCTAATAGTCCGTTGCTGGAAGATGGTACACTGTCAATTAACGTAGGGGCAAGCACTGATTTTCAACTCAGCTGCCGTTGGAGTTTAAGTACCGGAATCTTATTAAACGCAAACCGTAAATCATTATGCCATCAGGTGAAATATGAAGACGACGCTCTAGTTGTGATTGACGGTCAGGAGGATTTCAAGCGTAATCGGTTAAAATCCTATTATATTGGTGTTCCTGTTGTTTTCAACTATTATCTTGGCAAACGACAAACCGAGAGTATTTCATTTGACATTTTCTGCGGTCATCTTATCGGAGAAGAGCTTCGCACCAGCAAAGACGCTACCAATTTGTTGGGATTAACCAATTGGGATGGAGAAAACATAAAAAACACATTCAATCCATGGAAACTTGAGGTTGGTATAAGCTTCAACACCAACATGCTGGGCATCTTCCACGGCATAAGAGTGTTCACAAACCTTCTGCCTGAATATAAACCAGGTGTGACAAGCAGCGAAATCAGGAATATCGGAATTGAAATTAAGTTCTAATTGTTTTTTTTCTTATCTTTGCAAAAAATTAATCATTTATTGTAGTTTTTCCATCAGTGTTGCGTCTAATGTGCAAAAGGTTTTAGACCATGAAGGAGAATGAATTGGAGTTTAACCGAATCGTGAAGGCTAACAAAGCCGCCATTTTCACCGTGTGCTACCTTTTTTCGAAGGATCAGGACGAGGTGAACGACCTGTTTCAGGAGACGCTCATCAACCTGTGGCGCGGATTCGAAGGCTTTCAGGGCAAATGCGACGTTAAGACATGGATCTGGCGCGTCAGCCTGAACACCTGCCTCACATTCGAACGTAAAAAGAAACGCCGCGTGGATACGTTGCCGCTCACAATGGATATCAACCTGTTCACCGATACCGACGATGACACCCGGCAAGTGCAGATGCTTTACCGCCGCATCAACAAACTCGGGGTGCTCGATAGGGCAATCATCCTGCTTTGGCTGGAGAACATGAGCTACGAGGAAATCGGTGAAATCATAGGCATCTCCACCAAAAACGTCTCCGTAAAACTGGTCAGAATCAAGGAACAACTTAAGAAAATGTCGAACGACTAAAAACGCAAAGCTATGGAAAACAACGAATTGGAAGAAATGAGGGCGCAGCTTGCCACCTTAAACGAGAAGCTGGAAAAAGAAAGCATCGTAAGCGATAAGCATATTAGCGAAGCCACAAAGAAACATATATCCGAGTTGCAACGAAAACTGATACGCAGAATCATAGTTTTCAGTGTGCTGTCACCTATTATGGCTCGTTATGTAGGGCTTTATTTCGCATTGTGGTGCTTGGTAGTCATTATTTTAAACATCTATGTATATCGAGTGGTTGACAAAGGAAATTATGCTTCTGCTTCGATGACGGAATACACACAAAGCGTACGTAAAGCTCTGAAAAAATTTAAAAGGATAAATAAATTTATGTGGATTTTCAGCATATCTTTAATAATGTTGTTAGGAATAGTTATGTTCATCGTACATTTGCATACAATACCCAAACTGGCTTACTCTGCTATTGTGGTTTGTTCATTTTTTTCTTATATATTATGGATTGCCTACTATGTCAGCAATGTTATGATATCATCTAAAGTTGGACTCATGTTGGAAATAATTATAAAAGATTTAGAAGAATAAACAATCAATGTTTCCCTTTTCAGAATATGCAAAAAAACCGGCCTTGTGGTGATTTCGGAGAAATTACCCAGACTGATTTTTGCATATTCTGAAAAATAATCTTCATTTTTTGTAATAAACTCCCAATTTCGATGTCTAAACGGTTGTAATTTGATCGAATTATGATTGAAAAAGAGAAACAATTTGAAAATTTGGTGAGGGAGCACAAGCGCACGATCTACACTGTGTGTTACATGTTCTCGAAAAACTCCGCTGAGGTTGACGACCTCTTCCAGGAAATCCTCATCAGGCTGTGGAAAGGCTTCGACAGCTTCGAGGAGCGCAGCAGCGCACGTACATGGATCTACCGTGTGGCACTCAACGCCGCTATCAACAACGACAAGAAGGAACGCCACCGTGTGCCTACCGTGCCGCTGACCCTTGACATCGACCCTTACGAAGCCGACGACCCCTCGACGCAGCAAATCAGACAGCTTTACGACCGCATCAACCAGCTTGATCTGATCGACCGAAGTCTGATACTCCTGTGGCTCGAAGGCGTCACCTACGAGGAAATCGGGGCAATCATCGGCATCACGCCGAGCAACGTGGGAGTGAGGCTGCTCCGCATCAAAGACAAATTGGTAAAAATGTCTAACAAAAAATGAAAAAGGAGATTTATCATGGAAAACAACAATCTTAACGAACTCGAACAGCTTAAAGCCCAATACGAAACGCTGAAACAGCAATTCGACCAGCAGGAAATAGTCAACAAACGACTGATGAAGTCGGCAATCCAAACCAACGTCGATTTCTTTGAGAGAAATAGAAAGGTGGCGATGTTTGTCTATCCGATCATTGCCGTTCTGATGTACATTTACCTTGAAGTTATGGGATTTCGCACTTCTGCAATTATCTTGGTCATATTGATGGCGATAGCTACATTTGTTGAACTCTGGCTCACCCGCAACACCCGCCAGCATGTGGTTGACAACTCAGACTTGCTTACGCTTTCCCAAAACATGCAGAAACTGAAGATTGGTTACTCAATCTATATAGTCATCTGGCTGTTTGTATGCTTTGTGCTTGGCGCCGTGTTCACATTCAAATATGCAACCAATCAGGATATCAGTCTTACGAATGCGATGTGGGTACTTTGTTTTATGGGCTTGCTGTTGATAGTGTTCGGCATTGTGGCTTACCGCAATTTTTTAGGACATTGCAACAACATCATCCGACAGATTGATGCCATTGAAGGACGTCCTACAACCAAGAAAAACATGACATTCTGGTACTTTATGGGCTCATTGACAGCACTTATCGTTGTCGGACTACTGATCTTTTATCAATTATTGAAACCTACCGTTTACACTCGTGCTGAGAATGACATGAATACTGCGGGAACGCTTGAGTTTAAGGTTATGGATGATGACACTATGGTCTTCGATAATGATGGAAAACCTATAATAAATTCGATCACATTCAACTATCGCAAAGAAGGTGAGTCAACGCCAATCATAGTGCGGATGACGCCAGAGGGAGGCAAAACGTGGTATCAATTCACAACTGCTGCACAAGGTCATAATATCGGGCTCTTCCTCGACGGTGAGTTGATACAGAAATATTACATCCAGAATGCTATTGACAATGGCCATTTTTACCTCAACACCGATCCTGATTGGAGTAAAAAAGAGGTTGAAGATTTCTGCAAGAGGTTGATAAAGAATTAAAATTATTATTATTTTTGCAAAACAAATACTTAATACAATGAAAAATATATTATTATCACTGTTAATCACTATTCTGTGTTGTTCGTGTTCCGGACAAAATGGAATTTCAGAAGATGAAAAGACTCAGATTCAGGAAGTTATTGAAAATCATGACAAGACCCTGATTTTCATCTGGAGCGAAAGCTGTGGAGCGAGCAAAAACATGCTCGAAACAAATATCAAACCTTATCTTGAAGGTCTTGAGAAAAACAATGTCGGCATCGTCATTATTTATTATGGAAAAGAAGCGGCGGTTGCCGATTTGAAATCGGATAACCGACTGATTATCAGCTCTAATTTGCCTGTTCCATTGAATAAAATGAATGCCAACAAAACCATGAAGAAAATTCTGAAAGACTACAAGAAGTTTAACGGTTTTCCAATCCCGATACTTGTCGATAAAAACGGTTCTGTGCTGAATTACGATTCCGAGAGTAAGCATTACGGCTATTGGGAGATATTCGAGGCGGCTAAGTATTAGGGTTTTTCCGAATCTTTTAGGGTTTTAGGAATTGACACTGGGGATTTTTTATTGTAATTTTGCACTGTAACACTTCATTCTATGAAAAACCCCCCATTCCTATATTTCATATTGGTCATATTGGTCCAATACATCCTATCACCAATTACAGTTTTCGCTCAAAACGATAAAGTCCTTAATGTCAATGTTATCGTTTCCGACACCACAGGCAAAGTCCTCAAAGATGTCGCGATTTACAACTCTAGCCAACACCTTATCGGAATAACCAATAATTTCGGAACTACAACAATAACAGCGCATTTAGGCGATGCAGTGATGTTTTCTCACATTAGCTACGAGCAGAAAACTGTGAAGATTTCCGATAAGAATATGCTCGTAATTTTAAATGCAAAAATCAACATGCTTCCCGAGGCCGAAATCGTTGAAAACGTGCCGCATTTGGCTTACAAAAACAAGGAAGTCTGGATTGTTGACTACATTGTCGGCAGGGAAGGTATCACAGCAATCACCACAACAGGAAAGACTTCGCATCTTTTGCATCTTGGTTTTGAACAGGACACATTGGCTATCAGGCAGATTGACACTAAATACGATGATCTTTTCCGCGATGTGTTCGGGAATATCCATCTGGTTGGTCCTGATTCCACTTATCAGGTCTATTCCGACAGAGAAACCATGCATCTTTTGTATGGTGTGATGCGCGGGAAATTTGATAATACTTTTGCGCCAATAGCAGCGCTGACCGACAGTATTTTAGTGACAAAACAAGCTTTTTACTACGGACAGGAATGGGCATTTTTCAAAGTGAATCGAAACACACGGAAAACAGAGCTTTTATGCGACATATATGGCGAGTCGAAAGAGATGGCAAAGAATTGGGAACGCGATAATATTCGCATGAGTAGGTTGCAAAGTATTGATACAAGTTTGTTCTATAACCCGGTGGAGGCTTCCGAATATCGCTCAGAAGTTGTCGATAACATATACAAAAAGTTGATGTTGAAAGAGCTTTATGTCCCGGTCTTTAATGTCAATAATAGTATCTATATCTTTGATTTTCAAAAAGATGCAATATACAAGTATAATAATCTCGGCGATTATCTCGATAGGACGGAAATCGCCTTTCACAGAGGTTTCCGCAATTCGATAAATAAACATTGGGATAATCATATTATATATGATGAAGCAACCAACGAATGTTACGCCCAGTTTGCCAAAGACGGAATTGTGACTTTGAAAAAGATCAATCTGAAAACTGGCAATATCGATGCTTCATATACCCTTGATTCTCACGTATTCCCGGAAAATATTCAAATCTACAACGGCACAGTTTATTATAAATTCATCGATGTGCGCCAAGTCAACGGTCGCGACTGCCGAAGTTTGTATAAAATGCAATTGAAATAACAGTTTTAAGGATATGAAAAAAAATCAGGCCTTGCGGTGATTTCGAAGAAATTACCCAGACTGATTTTTGCATATCCTTAAAACGTTGTGTAAAAAATTATTATCTTTGCCTTGTGAAAAAGCTCTATTCCATATTATCAATTTCGGTTTTATTGCTTGTCCTCGCAAACTGCATAAGCAACCCTAAACCATGGTATGCCGATAAACCATACAACATTTCTCCGGGGCTTCTTCACATTGACAGCCTGATGTGGCTTCAACCCGACAGCGCAACCCGTGAGTTGTCGAGATTTTGGGCAAACTACAACATAGACAGTTCTGATGTGTTTAACAAGCATTATTTCAATTTGCTCGTGTCTGAAATACGATATAAAAACGGAATTCCACAAAACAGAGGGCGTCTGCTGAAGGCAGTTGATTATTTCGACACTACCGATTGTTGGCTTTCGGCTCGCGCACATTACATGAACGGCGTGGGGTTTAAGGCAGAAGACAGTGTTGTAGAGGCTTTGTATGAATATCTGCACGTTTTGGATATCATGGATACGCATATCCCAACACCGCCGCATCCCCGTTTCATGATGCTGATTCATTGCCGCTTGGGCGACTTGTTTTCAGACCAGTATATGCAGGAACCGGCTATCGTGTGTTATGAAAACGCATTAAGATACAATGATTATGGCGAAACTAACCCTTTGACACGTTCTTATTTGCTTCAAGATATTGGCTTCCAATATGACAAACTGCAAAAGTATGACACCGCCAGATATTATTATAATGAAGCCCTACGTTTTTTGCCTGACACGACAGATGTGTTATACCCCAAAGTACTATTTTATCTTGCGATGCTTGACTGCACATCAGGCTCTGACTTTGAACACGGAATAGTTGAATTGAAACGACTGGCTTCGCAATGTTCGGAGTCGAATCGCGATTGGCGATATGTCAACATTGGGTTGATTTATCAGGAAGCCGGACCTGTCGATTCTGCTTTGGTGTATTTTCAAAAAGCATTTGACACTGGCATTAATGATGCTATGAAATCCTTTGTGGCTGAGTTTATTTATGAGATTTATGAGAATCAAGGCGATACGCTTAAAATAGCTGAATTTGCCAAATATCTCATCGAAAAACCGTCAAACGAACGTGTCAGCATGGCTCGCGTCTCTACGCTCAACTCAATGTTTCAGGATTATCAGGCTCGCCATCAGGAAAGACTGCAACATCAAAGCAGAAAAAGGGCAATTATCTATGTTTCAATAGCTTTTGCAATTGTTTTATTGATGGTTTTTGTAATTGTTATATTGAGAAACAAGAAGAAGGCCATTGAAAATCAAAAGCTTCAAGAGGAAAAAGAACGTTTGCTAAAAGGTTTTGAAGACAGCAAACATCAGCAGTTTGAAGCATTACAGAATAGGGTGAAATCAATCTTCAAAGAAAAGAATAATAATTCTTTACCATTGATTATCAATGAATTCAAATTAGTGTATCTGGATATTCTGAATAATATCTCTAAAGATTATCCGAATCTTTCCGAAACCGAAAAGAATATCTTGATTTTGACTTTGTTAAACTTCCGCATAAAAGAAGAAGCCGTTATTCTGAACTTGAGCGAAAACACAGTGATGAAGTACCGCTCCAACCTCAAAAAGAAAGTTGATTTTGACCTGATTTCGTCCCAAATCAGATAAAAAATCTGTATATCTCATTTTACTAAAATATTTATTATCACTTTGTTAGTGGAATTTGCTACCAACAAAAATCTGTATTTCAAATTTCCTCTTGCTTTTCATCCGTTTTTTTGTTATAATTTTGAAATGAGAAAAACAAAATCCCATGAAAACAAGATTATCCATCCCATTCGTCCTATTGGCCTTATTAGCCCTATCATCGTGTTGCTCCAAAACCTCCATAGAATCTCGCATCGCCGACAAATTCACCGCTTACAATGATTATTCAGAAAGCTTTGAGACAATAGCAAATCTTACTAAAGACAAACAAATCATCATCCTCGGTGAATGCGGTCATGGCGACGGTCGTACTTTTGAAATAAAATCGGAAATTGTCAGATATTTGGATTCTATTGGCGATTACACCTTAATTCTTGAAGGAATGAATCCCTTTGACGGCGCGATTCTGAATGAAGAACTGCCAGTGCTGATAATTAACACTTCGTGGCTGAATGTTGGTAGTTCATGGAATCCTTTGTGGAGTCACACGGAAGAAGCATCTAAACTGGTCGATGCGATGAACAAACACCAAATCGACTTTTACGGCATGGATGCCAATCCGTCATACTGCAATAATTTCGAGATAGCATATCTGAGCAATCTGTTTTATTCCGATTCGATAATGAAACAGAATATGTTTGACTACAATTGGAAAAGATTGCTTGACATAAATAAGAATATGCTTAATTTAAACGATTCTGTCATTCAAGATATTGATTATAAATATTATGACAGTTCTTTGTTGGCAATGAAAAATAAGCTGGACAATGAAAATGTCTCATTCAACAAAGATGCCGTTTCGCTATTGATTGACAATATGTTGTCGTTCTCAAATCTGGCAAAATGCGGATTTTCTAACACCTGCGATTCATGTATCAACTGTGGCAATACGATTCGCGACCGACAAATGGCAGACAATGTTGCGTGGTATCTAAATCATCATCCAGAAAAGAAAGTGATAATCTGGGCAGCTAATTTCCATGGGGCGAAGGCTATTTCACAGATAAAATACGGCAAGGAGCCTGACCCAGAGTTGTATGACAAATACACATTGCTTGGCGAGCATCTTGCGAACATGTTCCCGAATCAGATTTATTCCGTCGCCTTCACATCCGGTGGCGGTGAAGTGGGGTATTTTTATCAAGACGAAAGCTATCCTGTTAAGCCCGATTCCACTTCGGTTGAATTCGCTTTGCTGCATCGCAACATCAACTATGGTTATCTTGATTTCGGCACTCATCCCGAGTTTGAAAATGTGCCGTTCCACAGCATTCTTCTCGGCTATCACAATAAAATCGGCAAATGGGCGAAGTCATTCGATGCGATATTTTACATCAGAGAGCAACATCGGGCGACACAAGTAATTGAACAATGAAAAATTCAATTATAACTCTCATTTTTTCCCTGCTGTGCGGCTTAACCATGTCCGCACAAAATGGTTTTTCTGTCGTCACCGGCAATGTCGCCATTCCTAATGTCAACATTCAGGTGCTCAATACCCAACGTGGCACCAGTTCCGATAATAACGGTGATTTTACATTAAAAATCCTTAAGGCTGATCGGCCGATTGGTCTGTTCTTTACAAGTGTCGGATATCAGGATACACTGATAAGCGTTGTGCCTCAACAAGATACAATCGTAATCCGCTTTAAGATGAAGGAAACGTCGTATATGCTTGAACCGGCTACAGTGACCGCAGAAAAAGTCACCTATTACTATAGCAAACCCAATTTTGTGATGTTCGATTTCGAGATTTTGGACGACATGTTTTTTATTCTGCAAAAGAAAACCGGCAGAAATGGCGACTACAGGGTTCTTGTAACTGATATGTTGTTTGAGCCTGTTGATACCATCTTTTTGCCGAAACATATTGTACCTGAACATATTATCCTTGATTGTTTTAACAACTGCCAAATCGTGGCACAGGATTCTGTTTATCAAATCGCAAAATATGATAATTATGAAATAGCGTTTTCGAGTGGTAAAAGCAAATATATGTCTTTAATGAAAAATATTCTGTTTGTTACTTCTAAATACATGTATTTCAATGAGTTAAAGCTTGATGGCTATATCTCTACTTTTTTCAGATACAATTTGGATACCAAAGAGAAGGAGAATCTTTTCATTTGCGACGACTCGCGCTCTTTTCGTGAAATCAAGCAAGATGTTCGGTTTCATCAGTATTATAAAACTGTTGACCCGAATTATCGCGGTCCAAACGATGAAGAGTGGGAAAATTTCGTCCGTAACGCATGGTATCATACAAAAGACTGCCGCCTGATGCAAGTCGCTGACACTCTTTACTATTTCGATCATCTTAACAAAAAAATTGAGGCTTACGATGAATCAATGAACAAGCTTCATGGTTGTAATATTACATATCCCGACAGTAAAGATTATTGGAGATATACTATCTACCAAGATCGTGTATTTGGCACATTTTACACGATTCTCGGCACGACATTACACGAAATAAATGTAAATACAGGGAAAACAACACCTAAAATCCATGTTAACAATTGGTTGAGCCAGAAAATAATAATCTACAAAGGAAGCTTATATTCCTTAAAAAATAGGACAGATTCCTTCACTACAAAACACCCTTTCATCGAAAAAACAAAATTGAAGTAAAACAAACTGTTATGTGAAATCATACATCCTTTTGTCTTATCAGATATTCGGGTTTTTGAAGAAAATTTGCACTCTGGTTTTGCATATTCTGAAATTATTTTTATCTTTGCAAAAAATTAACCCTATGAAAAAATCTCTAATAGTCATTATTGGCTTATTGGCTTTATTTGTATTGCCATTTATCGCCGTAGCACAAGAGAATCCTTATTCAATCTCAGGCCTCGTCCTCGATGAGCGTTCAAAACCCATCCAAAACGTCGGAATATATAGAATTGACTCGACATTTCTCACCATCACCGACAAAAACGGAGTGTTTAATCTGAAAAATGTGACAACGGGCGACACCATCTACACCCGACACCTGTCATACAAAAGCGTTAGGCATGTTATTGATACTCTTGACTTTAGCAATAGAATCGTGCTGAAGATGGAGTTCGACGAGAAGTCGCTGCCCGAAGTGGAGATTTACGCTGGGAAACCCCATGTTGCCTATAGTAATAAGGTGATGAGCGTGATAGATTATGAGATTAACGACAATGGCATCTATCTCATCGCGAAAAAACGTCGCGGGACCTCGCTTCTGCATCTCAATTTCACATTCGACACCTTGACCGATATGAAAATCAGCGATGATTATTACAATATTTATAAAGATGTGTACGGCGAGATGCAGCTCGTTTCCAACACCGACGTATGGCAAATAGGGCATAAGAAATACAAAAACCGAACCTTTGAGATGGAGTTGATGTATCGCACGTCGTTGGAAAATTTTCTGCAGCTTTTCAGGGGTATAGTCTGCGCCACCGACAGCATACTCGTGGGCGGCAAGTATTTCTTTTTCGGCCAGGAGATTTATTACTATTACTTCAATATCGGTGGCGACCAGCAGGCACACGAATTCCATCATTGCGTCAACGAGGAGAACCGAGACCTCATGATAAACCTGCTCAATCCGCGATTTGGAACGTTTTACAAATCGGGCGGTTATCTGGATCCCCGACCTACTTACGACCCTTGTTTCGCTTTCGACAACAAGCTCTATCTTTTCTCTTTCGATGAAGATAAGTTATTCATTTACAATAATAAAATGGAAGTCATTCATGAGTATCCGCTCACTTTCCATAAATACAAGAATTGGAATGGAAAGATGAAGATGATAAAAAAATGGGACACTAAGGTTATACTCGACTGGGCGACTGGCAAGTTTTACACCACCTTCACCGATGGTGGCGTCACTACCATAAAACGCTGCAACCTTGAGGAAGGCACTGCCGATGTCGTCGCAGTCCTCGGTGGCTTCCCGTTCATTGAAAGCCTCAGGATTTACAATGGAAAAGCGTATTTCCTCTTCAAAAACGACAACACCCATTACAACCGCCTATTCTCAGTCGCTATAGAATAAAAAAGCTTCCAACAATTTGCGGAAATCCGTGAGCGTTAGCGAACTTAATCCCTGCGGAAGATTAATTTGGAAGAAAAATCTGCTATTTCTGCGATATCTGCGTGAAAAAATTGCGGAAGAACAGAAAAAATTAATTATCTTTGCATTTTTAAAGGATAATTAAAAATTCATAGCTATGAAAAGAAATAAAATCGTTGCCGGAAACTGGAAAATGAACCTCGATTTCGAGGAAGCACAATGCCTTATTGAAGACCTTGAAAACCTTCTTGACAAGAAACAACCGTCATGCGAGGTGATAATCTGCCCTCCGTTCCCATACCTCGAACTCGCTACCGACGAGGCTTCGGAACATGAGTTGTTCGAAGTGGGCGCACAGAACTTATCTGCTTGGGACTCAGGAGCTTACACTGGCGAGGTGTCAGCCAAGATGCTCGACTCGATAGGGGTTAGCTGCTGCATAATCGGCCACAGCGAGCGCAGGAAATACTTCGGCGAAGACAACAAAACGCTTGCCGCGAAGGTCAACCAGGCTCTCAAATATGAAATCGTCCCGATTTTCTGCGTGGGCGAGGTCCTCGAAGAACGTGAAGCCAACAAGCATTTCGACGTGATTCGCAAACAAGTGGAGGAGGGGCTGTTCCATCTCGACATCGCTGATATTGAGAACGTTATCATCGCCTACGAACCAGTCTGGGCTATAGGAACGGGCAAGACCGCGACCCCCGCACAGGCTCAGGAAGTGCACGCTTTCATACGTGGCCTCGTGAAAGAGAAATATGGCGACGACATCGCAAGCCAGATCCATATCCTCTATGGCGGCAGCTGCAACGCCAAGAACGCCTCCGAACTCTTTGCCCAGCCTGACGTTGACGGTGGCCTCATCGGTGGAGCCTCACTCAAGGCTGAAGATTTTGCAAGCATCTGCGAACAGGCTTCTAAGTAATTGACAATGAACTATATAGCTTATACATTCTCAAATCCGCAGAACGAGGCTCTGAAGGATATGTTCACCGAGCTGCTCGGTAACGTCGGCTTCGACAGCTTCATGGACGTTGACGAGGGCTTCACCGCCTATTGCGCCGAAAACGCCTTCAACAAAGACGTCCTTGATGGCATACTCGCGATGGAACAACTCGCTGATGTTCAGATAGTTAAACGTGAGATAATACCCGACCAGGACTGGAACGCCACTTGGGAGTCGTCATACGAGCCTGTTGTCATCGACGGCATCTGCCGCATCCGCGCACCTTTCCATGAAGCCGACAACAGCTATAAATTTGACCTCTGCATCGAACCGAAGATGTCGTTCGGCACCGCTCATCATGAGACGACGGCACAGATAATAAAACTGATGCTTTCCGAAGATTTCAAAGGCAAAGACGTGCTCGACATGGGCTCGGGAACAGGCGTTTTGGCAATCTTGGCAAAGAAACTCGGTTCCACCATGACGGTCGCCATCGACAACGACGAGTGGGCTTATCGCAACGCGCTCGACAACATCAAACTTAACGACGAGAACGATATCGTTGTTGAGCTTGGTGATGCTAACTCGTTGAATAACAGACAATTCGATATAATCATCGCCAATATCAACCGCAATATTTTGTTGCGCGACATGCACGAATATGTCAGATGTCTGAAAAAAGGTGGCAAAATATTCTTCAGCGGCTTCTACGAGGCTGATTTACAGCTGATTAGAAACGAGGCTGAACGTCTGAGACTTACATACCTTAATCATATTAAGGAAAACGACTGGACGGCCGCAGTTTTCATTAATAAGTAAAAAATTTTTAAAAAAATGGCTGCAATTCAAGAAAAAGTTGTAATTTAGCAGTTTGAAAAATATTAGGAATTATGAAGTTTATTCTCTCGAGTTTAAAGCTTTTAAAAGCGATTCAAGCCCTCAGCGGCGTTATAAATTCAAGTAACACGTTGCCGATTCTCGACGATTTCCTCTTCGACATCGCTGAAGATGAACTCAAAATCACGGCATCTGACCTTGAGACCACGATGACAGTCACCATCAAACCTGACATGGCGGAAGGCAAGGGACAAGTCACCATCCCAGCACGTCTCCTCATCGACGTGATGAAGAATTTCCCTGACATCCCGGTGTCATTCAATATCGACGAAGCCACTCTCGCCATCGAAATCACGACAGGCGAGGGCCGTTACAAAATGGTCGGACACAAGAGTGACGAGTTCCCGCAAGTGCCAGTCATCACAGAGCCTTCAGCGTGGGACATCCCTGCCGACGTGCTTGCATGCGGCTTCGAGAAGACCATCTTCGCGACAGGCAGCGACGAGATTCGCCCTATCATGACAGGCGTGTTCATGGCGATGAGCGACACATGCCTCACCTTCGTGGCTACCGACGCCCACAAGCTGGTGCGCTACAGAAGAATGGATGTCAAATCTGAAACAGCAGCTTCGTTTATAGTGCCTAAGAAGCCTATCAACCAGCTGAAGAACATCCTCGCAGGCCGTGCCGACGAACCAGTGCATGTCGAGTTCAACAGCACCAACGCATCGTTCTCTTTCGGCGAGTATAATCTGATATGCCGCCTCATCGAGGGCCGTTACCCGAACTACGAGGCCGTCATCCCGACGACAAATCCAAACAAGCTTATCGTCGACCG
>JAEEGG010003493.1_pt1 | contig 39130 bp, 20 predicted proteins | sample 9134161 | NCBI WGS metagenome assembly JAEEGG01 (sample SAMN16246543, study PRJNA631951) | gut metagenome | biome: gut microbiome; feature: rumen; material: CR-attached | host: Bos | place: Iran: Karaj | collected 2018-10 | reverse complement strand
CGGGGACGTGGCGGAAATAACGCTGGAGACGGGCATCACTGTCGACCAGACAGATGAGGGCTTTGGAGTCGTCACGCTGTTTGATGGCATAGACACGCTTCACCGCCTCTACATTCGTGGCATCACAACCAATGCCCCAGACCGTATCCGTCGGGTAAAGGATCACCCCGCCCCGCCGCATCGTCTCAACTGCATTTCTGATATCTTCTTCTCGTGTCATCTAAAACTCACTGGTAAAATGGAACTTAATGTGTTTAAAATCCTCCTGCGCCATGGAGAGAACATAACCGGAGTCAGCAAGGAAGACATCACGGCCCTCCTTATCCTTCGCCATATACTGGTACTTGCGCTTCTTGAAGTTCTCGAGCTCCCCATCATCGTCACTCTCAATCCAACAGGCCTTGTAGAGATGAACCGGTTCCCAACGGCACTTCGCATTGTACTCGTTCTCCAGACGATACTGGATGACCTCAAACTGCAGCTGACCCACGGTTCCGATAATCTTACGGTTGTTGAACTGGTTGACAAAGAGCTGCGCCACACCCTCGTCCATCAACTGGTCGATACCCTTCTGCAACTGTTTCGAACGCATGGGATCGTCATTCTCAATGTATTTGAAAAGCTCGGGCGAGAAGGAAGGCAAACCCCGGAAATGGAGTTGTTCACCCTCTGTCAACGTGTCGCCGATCTTAAAGATACCTCCCGTATCCGGCAAACCGACGATATCACCCGGCCAGGCCTCATCTATGGTGGACTTACGCTGCGCCATGAACTGCGTAGGCGAGGTGAAACGCATCGTCTTACCCTGACGCACATGCAGATAAGGCTGGTTGCGCTGGAACTTTCCACTGCACACCTTACAGAACGCAATACACGAACGATGGTTCGGGTCGATATTCGCGGTGATCTTGAAGATAAAACCCGTGAACTTCTTCTCCTCGGGTTCCACCTCACGCTCCTCAGCCTTCGTCGGACGGGGACTGGGGGCTATCTCCACGAAACAGTTCAACAGCTCCTGTACACCGAAATTGTTCAGGGCCGAGCCAAAGAACACCGGTGCCACCTCGGCAGAACGGTAGGTATCCACCTCAAATTCGGGATAGACACCATCAACCAGTTCAAGGTCCTCACGCAACTTTGCCGCATTGTCCTCTCCCACCCTGTTGTCAAGGTCGGAACTGTTGATATCAATCTCCACCTTATCCGTCACACGCTGTTTATCAGGCGTAAAGAGGTCGAGCTTCTGTTCATAGATGTTATACACACCCTTGAACTTCGCCCCCTGGTTGATGGGCCAGGACAACGGACGGACCTTGATCTCGAGTTCCTGTTCCAGTTCATCGAGCAGGTCAAAGGGATCGCGACCCTCACGGTCCATCTTATTGATAAAGATGATCACAGGCGTCTTACGCATACGACAGACCGTCATCAGCTTACGCGTCTGCGTCTCCACACCCTTGGCCCCATCGACCACGATGATGGCAGAGTCGACTGCTGTCAGCGTTCGGAAGGTATCCTCGGCAAAGTCCTGGTGACCCGGGGTATCGAGGATATTCACCTTATATTCAATATCCTTGCCCATTCCCGAGCTTTGCTCGCCTACCCGTAGCCTTTCAGGCGTATAGTCAAACTCCATTACCGAGGTTGACACAGAGATACCACGTTGTTTCTCGATGTCCATCCAGTCGGAGGTGGCGGTCTTCTTGATCTTGTTATTCTTCACGGCACCAGCCACCTGGATCTGTCCTCCAAAGAGGAGGAATTTCTCCGTCAGCGTGGTCTTACCCGCATCAGGATGCGATATAATCGCAAATGTTCTTCTTCTACTTATCTCTTCTATCATAATTTCGCAATACACGCCGCGAGGCTTTCCTCCCAATAGGGCACCTCGAGGTGATAAGTCTGTTTGATCTTTGTCTTGTCAAGGACGGAATAATGAGGACGGTTGGCAGGGGTGGGATACTCAGCGGTATGCAAAGGCCGCACATGACAGGTGGTGATGCCTGCTATGCGATGGATGGCCTTGGTAAAGTCGTACCAGGAGATAACCCCCTCGTTGGAGAAATGATAGATACCCGGTACTATACCCTGGTTGATGGCTGCAAAAATGGCCACTGCCAGGTCACGGGCATAGGTCGGCGTGCCTATCTGATCGAAGATGACACCCAGTTCGGGCTTCTCCTTACCCAGACGGATCATCGTCTTGACGAAGTTATTGCCAAAGGTGGAATAGAGCCACGCCGTACGGATGATCATCGCCTGTGCACAGAACTTCTGCACATTCAGTTCACCCACCAGCTTCGTCTTACCATAGACACTGTTCGGACAGGTGTCGGCATCCTCGGTATAAGGCGTATGCTGGGTACCATCAAACACATAGTCGGTGGAGATCTGGATCATCCAACCGCCCCGTTTGCCAATGGCAGCAGCCAGATAGGCCGGCGCCTCGGCATTCAGAAGCGTACAGAGGTCCTCGTTGTCCTCAGCCTTATCGACAGCCGTATAAGCCGCACAGTTGACAATGCCGTCAATCTGGTTCTCATTGACGAAGGTCTCAATGGCCTGCTGGTCGGTGATGTCCAACTCTGCCACATCCGTATTAAAATAGGTATGCTGGGGATTCTCCTTCTCCAGCAACTGCATCTCGTTTCCCAATTGGCCATTACAGCCGGTGATCAAAATCTTCATTATTCAAATTTTAAACCTTCTTCCTTGTCTTTCTTGTAATAGTCGGAGAGCATCCCGATGAAAGTGGTGATCTCCTTCACCGCATGCTGGGTGTCGGGAGAGATGTCCTTATGCTGCAGGCGCAGGAGCATCACTCCATAGAGCGAATTGAAACAGGTCTCTATCTCGTTCTCGTCCTTATTGGCACCCCGGTTCCGGAGTTCCACGATGTAAGGGAGCACCTTATAGTATTCCGCACTGTAGAAAGGGAACTTACTGGACTGAAGGAGCTGGTTGTGCAGTTCGATGAGCATCTGCATCGTCACCTTGTTGATCTGGAGATGACCTTTCTCACGACAGCCCTCCTGGTTCATCATCCGGATGAGATTCCCGAACCAGTCGAGCTCCTCCTCCTTCTGTTCGTCGGTATAGTCAAAACGCGCCACCCACTCATCGCGAATGCGACGCAGCGAGCAGTCGAACGCCCTGATGGTATCCTCGACCTGCCACATATAAAGCAGGTACTCGGCGATATTTGATTTTCTTAAATCCTGAGAAACAAACACAATTGACTAAATAATAAACTATTTATAATAAACGAATACCTATTGACTAAAATCTTAACAAGTTGGTCGTGGTGCCAAGGAGCATGATGACAGAACCGACGATCACAGCTCCGCCAATGACCTGGTTGATGAGTCGGATACCATTGTTATCGAACTTCGTCCGGATCTTATCGACCAGCCAGGTGAGTCCCCACCACCAGAGCAGCGCGCCGCCCACGATACTGGCAAAGCCCACGAGCATCTCGAAAGGATGGTTGGGCAGCACAAAGGCAAACTGGGCAAAGGTGGCCAGGAACAGGAAGATTATCAGCGGGTTGGAGAAGGTGACCAGGAAGGCCGTCCAACTGTTATACCAGAGTGTACCCTTCTGTTGTCCCGATTGGTGCATCTTCTTCGTCGGGTCTGTACGATAGGTATACAGACCAAAGCAGAGCAGCATGATACTACCCGCTATCTGGAGATAGAACCTGTTCTGATCATTGTTGATGAGATCCATGACAAACGACATACCGAAACCGGCAAAGCCCGCATAGATAATATCACTGGCTGCCGCACCGATACCTGTGGCAAAGCCATACCAGCGACCTTTGTTCAGCGTGCGCTGGACACAGAGGATGCCCACAGGCCCCATCGGGGCACTGGCAATCACACCTATCATCATTCCCTTGAAGATGAAATCCAGGATATTTATCGGTACATGAAACGGCATTGCGGCTGCAAAGTTACAAAAAAAAATTGAGATGACCTATTTTTCGGTCTCTTTTTTCCGTGTATCGACCAGAATGCTCATGATCGTCAAGTCATCATTCGGCTCAGCCCCATCACGATGCTGCTGGACTGCCTCATAGAGGAGGTTGATGACCTCCTTGGCACTACAACGCGGCATCGTCTCCAGAATATCCAACAGACGATCATCGCCCAACTGCTCCTGTTGTCTGTTCTCCGCCTCATTGAGACCATCGGTATAGACCACCAGCATCCGACCGCTGATATCCTCGAGGCGCTCACCATCATATTCCAGTCCCGGCCAGAGACCAATGGGGGCGTTGGGCAACATCTCCAGGAACTGGCCTCCACCAGCATCCGTGAGGAATGGCGGGTTATGACCCGCATTACAGAAGTCCATCGCGCCACTCGCCAGGTCGATGCGGCCGATGAACATCGTCACAAACATACCCTGGTCGTTATCCTCAGAGAGAGCCGCATTCATACGCGTGGCAATCTCTGCAGGCATCATGTGCTGCGTGGCCAACGTACGGAACAGACGCGTGGCCTGTGCCATGAAGAGTGAGGCGGGCACACCCTTGCCACTCACGTCGCCTAAGCAGAAATAAAGCTCATCGCCCATGAGGAGATAACCATAAAGGTCGCCACCCACCTCCTTGGCGGGTTCGATCTTCGCATAGATATCCAGTCCCTCACGATCAGGGAAGATATTCGGCACCATCGACATCTGGATATCCCTGGCGATGCGCAGTTCACTCTCAATACGCTCCCTATGCGCCGTCGCCTCCTCCAACTGGTCGTAGGCCACCTGCAGTTTCTCATGGGCCACACGCAGACGATGGGTGGACCTACGCTTATGGAAACTATAAATAATCAAGAACAGAATGATGAGCAAGAGTGCAATGGCTGTAGTCCACATACGCTGACGCGAGAGATCAGCTTGTTTCTGGAGGATCTCCTGTTCCTTGCCCTGGGTATCATAGATGGTGGCCAGTTCTGCCGTAGCACTGTTCTTCTGACTGGTAATGGCAGAGTCGAGCACCATGAGAACCTTCTCCGCAGCCACTCTGGCCGAATCCCTGCGCCCCGCCTCTTTGTTCGCCCAGAACTTAGGCAACATGTAGAGTTGGATGTTATCGAGCGAGGCTTCCATGCCCCAGTTTTCCATGGTCTGATCCAGATAACGATAGTTATCGGCTGCCTCCTGGTAACGCTTGGCCATGACCAGATAGTCATTGGCATTGATATGCCCCTGCCCCGTCTTTGCATAGTCGGTCTTCAGGAAGGCCCGATAAGCCTCCTGCGCCTCGTCAGACTTGCCCAGTCCCTGCTTGGCCACCGCCCGCATGATATCGATACGCCCCTGATACTCGTCGAAATAATCCTTACGGGCATCGCGCCTCTGACGATACTTGTCGAGTAACATCTCCGTACGGTCAATCCAATAGATGGACTCCTGATAACGACGCGTATTTATATAGGCCATACTGGTATAGACCGTGCCCAATACCGCCTCCCGGAAGCCACGGCTCGTGGTATCCGACTGCCAACGGTTGGCATAGTGTTCACGGGCATTCAGGAAACTCTCCTTGGCCTCTTCGTCCTGACCGAGGTTCAACTGGCAACAGCCGATATTATTGAGCAGGATGGCATAGTCGATGTCAGAGCCTATGCCCGACTTATCCATCTTCTTCACCGCCGGGATGGCCACCTGCAAAGAGCCCTCGAAATCGCCCTTGACAAGCAAGAGTTCAGAGAGTCTGCGGGCACATTTGTTGTAACTCAACTGATCCTCGTCGGTCCCCACCTCACAATCCATGGCCTTACGATAATAGATCTCCGACATAAGATAATGTCCCTGATGGTAATAGGCCACACCGCGCCAACGGTTGGCATCCAATTCAGAGATGAGACCCTGTTCCTCGTAACGATTTGCCAGGTACAACATACTGTCGTATTCCATCCTGACACCCACATCAAACAGGATACTATCGGCCCTGCTGGCCTTCAAGTCGCGCCTCATCTCCTTATGACAGGAGACGAGCACCATTGACACCAACAAAAGAATCAGCCACGAGAGATAGCGTTTTATTTTCATATTCAGCCTGTGTATTCACTTTGCGTATGCAAAGTTACTTATTTTTTTAGACAAAAGAACAAAAAAATCAAAAAAAATATGTTCCAATGTACTATTGTCCGAAAAAAATGCGTAATTTTGCACTTAGAACAACCCATTTACAATAAAAACGAACAACAATGGAACAACAAAATGTAATGAAGCCGTATGTCATCGGCTTGGATCTGGGAGGTACAAACTCCGTTTTTGGTATTGTCGATTCCCGTGGTGACATCAAAGCCACCACAGCCATCAAGACCGGTGGCTACGAGAAGGTAGAAGACTATGTAGACGCCTGTGTGGAAGCACTGCAAGTAATCATCGACCAGGTGGGTGGCATTGAGAAAATCAAAGCCATGGGCATCGGTGCACCCAATGGCAACTATTATAACGGCACCATTGAGTTTGCACCTAACCTGCCGTGGGCACACGATGGTGTAGTGCCCCTGGCAAAACTGTTCAGTGAACGTCTGAACAACATCCCCGTGGCTCTGACCAACGATGCCAATGCTGCTGCCATCGGCGAGATGGTCTATGGTGTAGCCAGAGGAATGAAGAATTTCATCGTCATCACCCTGGGCACAGGTGTCGGATCAGGTATCGTGGTCAACGGTCAGTTGCTCTATGGCCATGACGGTTTCGCCGGAGAACTCGGTCACGTGACGATGGTTCGCGGTGCAGAAGGTCGTCTCTGCGGCTGTGGAAGAACCGGGTGTCTGGAGGCCTACTGCTCTGCTACTGGCGTTGCCCGTACAGCCCGCGAACTCCTTTCAACCACCACTCGTCCGAGTCTGCTTCGCGAAATGAACCCAGAGGATATCACCAGCCTGGATGTCTCCATCGCAGCAGGTAAGGGCGACGAACTGGCCAAGGAGATTTACGAGTTCACCGGTAAGATGCTTGGTGAGGCCTGTGCTGACTTCGCTGCCTTCAGCAGTCCTGAGGCCTTCATCTTCTTCGGTGGTATGGTAAAAGCCGGAGAGCTGATCATGAAACCCATCCGCGAGGCTTATAACGCCCACGTACTGAAAATCTTCAAGAACAAGGCGCAGTTCCTTGTAAGCGGTCTGGACGGTGCCTCTGCTGCTGTGCTGGGTGCCAGTGCCATTGGCTGGGAGATTCAATAGATGGAAAAAAAATGGAGGTTGGTGCAGGACGCTACCAACCTCTCTATAAAAAGATAAGGTGAATCAGCAAATGGCTGATAAGGATCTTATCGGCGGCAAATATACGGTTTATTTATCTAACTTGCAAGTTTTTTAGCAAAAAAGTGACTTTTTTCGATGTTTTTGTCGATAAAATCCAACTTTTTGTATGTTTTTCTAAAAAAAACGCGCCAAAAATTTGCATGTTTGAGGGAAACTCTATACCTTTGCCCCCAGATTTAACGAAAAAGAATGATGAATTGTCTGTTTAACATTTGGTGGTGGCAGTGCTCGAGATCAAAAACGTCGCGAGACTAATTGCCATATCTGTTATTCAACAACAAAAATAGAAAAGGCTCATCGCGACAGCGGTGAGTCTTTTTTTATCAAAACGACACGAATACAAACAATAAATACGTATTAAAATGAAAAGTTATCAAGTAGATGAAAACGGTTTTTACGGAGAATTCGGTGGTGCGTATGTGCCGGAGATTCTTTACAAATGCGTGCATGATCTGCAGGAAGCCTATCTGCCAATCATCGAGTCAGAGGCCTTCAAACGCGAGTATCATGCCCTGTTGAAGGACTATGTGGGTCGTCCCTCCCCCTTGTACTACGCCCAGCGGATGAGTGAGCAGTATGGCTGCAAACTGTATCTGAAGCGTGAGGACCTGAACCACACCGGTGCCCATAAAATCAACAACACCATCGGACAGATCTTGTTGGCCAAGCAGATGGGCAAGACCCGTATCATCGCAGAGACCGGTGCTGGTCAGCATGGTGTGGCTACAGCGACGGTCTGTGCGCTGATGAACCTGAAATGTGAGGTATTTATGGGAGCTACGGATGTGGAGCGACAGCACACCAATGTAGAGCGCATGAAAATGTTAGGAGCCCAAGTGCATCCAGTGAGAACAGGTAACATGACCTTGAGTGACGCCTGTAGTGAGGCCATCAGAGACTGGTGCTGTCATCCCCAGGACACCTTCTATATCGTCGGTTCTACCATGGGTCCACACCCCTACCCCGACCTGGTGGCCAGGATGCAGAGCGTCATCTCCGAAGAGATCAAATGGCAGTTGGAAGAGAAGGAAGGCCGCGACTATCCCGACTATCTCATCGCCTGCATCGGCGGCGGTTCGAATGCGGCAGGTACCATCTATCACTATATGGATGATGAGCGCGTGAAAATCGTCCTGGCAGAGGCCGGCGGACATGGTTGGGAGACCAATCACACCGCGGCCACCATCCACAAAGGAACCGTCGGCATCCTGCATGGTGCCAAGATGCTGGTGATGCAGGATGAGGATGGTCAGATTGAGGAAGCCTTCACCATCAGTGCCGGACTGGACTACCCCGGTGTAGGTCCTATGCATTGTAACATGGCCAAGCAGGGGCGTACGCAAGTATTGAGCATCAATGACGACGAGGCCATCTATGGCGGTTATGAACTCACCCGTATGGAGGGCATCATCCCCGCCATTGAGTCTGCCCACGCCATTGCAGCCCTGAAGAAACTCAGTTTCAAGAAAGATGATGTGGTAGTGCTTACCGTCAGCGGCCGAGGCGACAAGGATGTGGAGACCTATCTGAAAAACAAGGCCATGGCAGGCGCATTCGGAAATTTCTAACAAACAACGAATTATGAAAACATTTGAATATCATACCAGCAGTCGGACCATTCTGGCAGATCTGTATACGCCAGTGGGAGTTTATATGCGACTGAGAGACCTCTATCCGCAGAGTGCGCTGATGGAGAGTTCCGACTATCACGACAAGAGCAATGCCCGGTCGTTTATTGGCATTCAACCCATCGCCAGTGTGGCTGTAGGACATGGCATCGCCACCATCAACTACCCCGATGGCACCGTTTCAGAGCAGGTCATCTGTCCGGACTACCAGACCGATAAGGCTATTAACGCATTGCTTCAATGTATTAAAATAAAAGGCTCGGACTCAGAGTTTTGTGGTCTATTCGGCTATACATCTTTTAATGCCGTCAGGTACTTTGAGAACATCCCCGTGAAGGATGAGACCCAGGCCAAGAACGATGCGCCCGACCTGTTATACATCCTCTATAAGACTGTCATTGTATTCGACCATCACAATAACACCTTAAAGGTGGTGAGTCTGGGTGAGAGCGAGGAGATTGACACGGTATTAAAAACCATGAACAAAGCCAATGTGAAAGCCTATGACTTCCATCCCGTAGGCGAGGTATCCAGTACCTTGACCGATGAAGAGCACAAGGCAAATATCCGTAAAGGAATCCAACATTGTCTGCGTGGCGATGTTTTCCAGATTGTACTCAGCCGACGCTTCATCCAGAAATATGAAGGCGATGATTTCAAACTCTACCGCGCCCTGAGAAGCATCAATCCCTCACCCTATCTTTTCTATTTCGACTTCGGCGGTTTTAGGATCTTCGGTTCCTCACCAGAGACACACTGTCGTGTTGTCAAGAGTCAGGAGAGATATGTGGCGTATATTGACCCCATCGCCGGCACCACCAAGCGTACGGGTGACACCGAAGCCGACAAACAAGGTGCGGAATATCTGCGTAATGATCCCAAGGAGAATGCCGAGCATGTGATGCTGGTAGACCTGGCCCGAAATGACCTGAGCCGTAACTGTCATCATGTGAAGGTAGACTTCTACAAAGACCTGCAGTACTATAGTCATGTGATCCACCTTGTCTCCCGCGTCAGCGGTGAACTCGACGAGGGTGCCGATCCCATCAAAGCATTTATCGACACCTTCCCCGCCGGCACCCTCTCAGGCGCCCCCAAGGTCCGCGCCATGCAGTTGATCTCGGAATACGAGCCTCATAACCGCGGTGCCTATGGCGGTTGCATCGGTATGATCGGTCTTGACGGTTCGCTGAACCAGGCCATCACCATTCGTACCTTTGTCTCAAGAAACGGTGAATTGTGGTTCCAGGCTGGTGGCGGTATTGTTGCCAAGAGTGATGTGGAATATGAACTGCAGGAAGTGAACAACAAACTCGGTGCGCTTCGTCGCGCCATATTGATGGCTGAAAAAATGTAAGAATATGAAAGTAGTGATTATAGACAATTACGACTCGTTTACCTATAACCTGAGTCATTTGATCAAGGAACTGGGCGCAGAAGTGACCGTCCTGCGCAACGATCAGTTTAAGTTGGAAGACCTGGAGCCTTTCAATAAGATTGTCCTTTCGCCAGGTCCCGGTATCCCTTCCGAGGCAGGTCTGCTATTGGATGTCATTCGCACCTACGCCGGAAAGAAGCCCATCCTAGGCGTCTGTTTGGGGCATCAGGCTATTGGCGAGGCCTTTGGCGGGAAATTGGTGAACCTCTCGGAGGTGTTCCATGGCGTTGCCACACCCTGTCATATTGTGGTCGACGATCCCATTTTCAGCGGATTAGAGAGAAGCATCACCATCGGTCGTTATCACTCCTGGGTAGTATCGAAAGAAGCCTTCCCTGACTGTTTGGAGATCACCGCAGAGACCGACGGACAGATCATGGCCCTGCGGCATAAGACCCTGAATGTACGGGGTATCCAGTTCCATCCTGAGAGCGTGCTCACCCCCGATGGTAAGAAAATGATACAGAACTGGATGTTTCTTTAATATATAGATTAGTATTTAAAGTTAAAAAATATGGCACAGACAATGAAAGACATCCTGAATAGGATGCTGAACCACGAGGAACTGACTCGTGAAGAGATGAAAACGATTCTGATTGGTATCACCCACAGTGAGTACCCCAACGAACAGATTACCGCCCTGCTCACCTGTCTGCAGATGAGAGGTGTCACCGTCGATGAGCTCCTGGGCTTTCGCGATGGAGTCCTTGAGACCGGCGTCCCTGCCATCCTGAAGGCAGACCGCTATATCGACGTGGTAGGAACGGGTGGAGACCGCAAGAACACCTTCAACATCTCGACTACGGCTTGTTTTGTGATTGCAGGTGCGGGTTATAAAGTGGCCAAGCATGGCAATTATGCTGCGACCAGTGTCAGCGGTGCCTCGAATGTCATCCAGCACCACGGCATCAAGTTTACCGATGACATCGACAAGCTGAACCGCTCCCTCGACGAGGCTGGCATCGTCTATCTGCATGCCCAGCTGTTCGCCAAGGCCATGAAGTTCGTGGGTCCAATCCGCAAAGCCCTGCAGTTCCCCACCATCTTCAACCTCTTAGGCCCCATCGTCAATCCCTCGCAACCCAAGTGTCAGCTATTGGGCGTGGCGAATCTCGACCAGATGCGTCTCTACAACAGTGTGTACCAAAAAATAGGTATTGACTATGGTATCGTGAACTCCATCGACGGTTATGACGAAATATCCCTGACCGGAGATTTCAAGGTCACCACCAACAACTACGAGCGTATCTTCAAGCCTCAGGACTTAGGATTTGCCATCGCCAAGCCAGAGGAACTGGTAGGCGGTGCCACTGAGGAAGAGGCAGCACAGATCTTTGACAGCGTTCTGGAGAACCGCGCTCTGCCCGCCCAGAAGAACATCGTACTGGCTAATGCAGGTTTTGGTATTCAGGTATTGGAGAAGGGTCAGAAGAGCATCGAGGAATGTATCGAGATTGCCCGCGAATCCATCGACAGTGGCGCTGCCCTGAAGACCTTCAAGAAATTCGTGGAACTGAATAGTTAAGACACAAGAACATAAGGAAAATATAAAATCATATGCTGGATATTTTACAGGAGATTGTGGCGCATAAACGTGTGGAGGTGGAACAATTCAAACTGGCGCTTCCACCCCAGCAGTTACACCGTCAGGTAGAAGCCCTCCTCGACTTCAGTACCCCCTCGCTGTCGAAGGCCCTCTGCGAGTCAGACAGTGGCATCATCGCCGAGTTCAAGCGCAAGTCACCCTCGAAAGGCTGGATCAAGGAAGAAGGCAAGGCCGAGGAGATTCCCCTGAGTTATCAGCGCCATGGGGCAGCTGCTCTCTCTATCCTCACCGACGAACACTATTTCGGCGGATGTGATGAGTTTATCCGCATCGCCCGACGTCAGGGGGTGCAGATTCCCATCCTCTACAAAAACTTCGTCATCGACGAGTACCAACTATTCCAGGCCCGTCTCTGTGGTGCCTCTGCAGTATTGCTGATAGCCGCCTGTCTGACGAAAGAGGAATGTCGGTCACTGCAGCTGACAGCCCATGAACTAGGACTCGAAGTGCTATTGGAGATGCATGCGCGCGAAGAGCTCGACTATGCCGAGCAGACGCCCGACCTCTGTGGTATCAACAACCGCCATCTGGGTTCGTTTGTGACCGATGTAGAGACCTCCTTCCGGCTGGCAGAAGACCTGCCCCACGAGGCTGTAAAAGTCAGTGAGAGCGGTCTTTCCGACCCGTTAATAGTGAAACAGCTCCGCTCAGCCGGTTACCGCGGGTTCCTGATGGGAGAGCATTTCATGAAGCACGCCGATCCCGGTGCTGCCCTGGAGGCTTTTATTCAACAACTTTAAGGATGAAGCGTGAAGCATTAATAATCAAGGTATGTGGCATGCGTGAGGCATCGAACATCCGCGACATCGAAGCCTTGGGCATCGACTGGCTCGGACTGATCTTCTGGCCCAAGTCGAGCCGTTATGTCAGTGAACGACCAGACTATCTGCCCCGTAATGCCAAACGTGTGGGGGTCTTTGTCGATGAGGCTCCGGAGAAGATTGTCAACATCAGCCGGCGCTATGGTCTCGACTATATCCAATTGCATGGACATGAGTCGACAAGCGACATCAACCGACTGCGTCAGATTATTGCCTATCAGGGTGCTTCCACCATCCCTCCGCAGTTGATTAAGGCCTTCAACATCTCCAACGCCTGTGACTTGGAACAGACCAAGGCTTACGAGGGTCATGTGGACTATTTCCTTTTCGATACCAAGGGGACTTCCGTGGGAGGCAACGGGGTTCAGTTCGACTGGGAGGTGCTAACCGCCTACCAAGGTCGTACCCCCTTCCTGCTGAGTGGAGGCATCGGTCCCGAAGATGCAGAGCGTATCCGCACCTTCCACCATCCACGGTGCATCGGTATCGACCTGAACTCCCGCTTCGAAATCGCCCCAGGTCTCAAGGACAGCCATCGACTCAAGACATTTCTGGAACAATTAACAAAATAATAAGGTATATGAATAAGATTAATCAGCTTTTCGACAATAGCAAGGACCAAAAGCTCCTTTCGCTCTATTTCTGCGCCGGTTGTCCTACGTTAGAGGGCACGGCCAATGTGATTCTCGCTATGCAACACAAAGGCATTGCCATGGTAGAAGTGGGCATACCCTTCAGTGATCCCCTGGCCGACGGTCCTGTCATCCAGAGTGCAGCCACCAAGGCTCTGAAAAATGGCATGACCCTCACTAAACTTTTCGCACAATTGGAGGCCATCAAGGATCAAGTGACCATACCCTTGGTGCTGATGGGCTATCTGAACCCCATCCTGCATTATGGCATCGAAGCCTTCTGCAAACGTTGTGTTGAAGCAGGTGTCAGTGGGGCCATCATCCCCGACCTGCCATTCGACGACTATCTGAACCTCGTCAAACCCATCGCCGACAAGTACGACCTGCGTATCATCATGCTCATCACCCCGGAGACCAGCGAGGAGCGTATCCGTTTCATCGACGACCACACCGATGGCTTTATCTATATGGTCTCGTCGGCCTCGATCACTGGTACACAGAAGAGTTTCGACGACCAGAAACAGGCCTATTTCCGCAAGATCAACGCCATGAACCTGCGCAATCCTCGTATGATCGGCTTTGGTATCTCGAATGCCCAGACGCTGAAAGCAGCACAAGACAATGCCAACGGTGCCATCATCGGTTCGAAGTTCGTCAGCCTATTGGATGAGGCCAATGGCGATGCAGATAAAGCCCTCGACGACCTGCTCGAGGCATTGAAAAGATAACGTTTACGTTATTATTTTCGGTTTTTTAGTTCGTAGTTTCACGTTTTATTCGTATCTTTGCAAACGAATCGTGAAACTACGACTAAATTACTAAATACGAATGATGAGAAAAATTTTTCAAGTTTTGATGTTCTGTCTGCTGATGCCAGCGATGGCTCATGCCCAGAATTGGGATCAGGCCCAGTACAAGCAGATAGAACAGAGTATCCGTGAGCCTCAGTTTGCAGACAAGGTGTATCTGATCACCAAATATGGTGCCAAGACCGACGCCACCGCTGCCCAGAACCAGAAGGCCATTCAGAAGGCCATCGACCAATGTTCCAAGAAAGGTGGTGGCAAGGTGGTGATACCTGCCGGCTGCAAGTTCCTGACAGCCGCCATCCAACTGAAGAGTGGCGTGAACCTGGAAGTGCAGGAAGGTGCTGTACTGGAATTCGCCTTCGAGCCTGAGCTATACCCCATTGTAGAGACCTCATGGGAAGGTCTGGAGTGTTTCAATCTCTCGCCCTGTGTCTATGCCTTTAAGGCGAAGGACATCGCCATCACCGGTAAGGGCACCATCGACGGAGGTGGTTCCAGAGAGACCTGGTGGCCCTGGGTTGGCAATGCCCGTTTCGGCTATAAGGAAGGTCCTGCCCAGAATAAAGGTGCCCGTGCAAGACTCCTGAAGAATGGTGAAGACGGTATCCCTATGTATAATGAGAAAGGAGAGCGCAGTCCTGAGCGTGTCTTCGGGCCTCAAGACGGTCTGCGTCCCCAACTCGTCAACTTCAACAAGTGCGAAGGTATCCTTTTAGAGGACATCACCCTCTTACGTTCACCTTTCTGGGTAATCCACCCCCTGCACTCCACAGATATCACCGTTCGTCGGGTGAAGATGATCAACGACGGACCAAATGGTGACGGCTGCGATCCCGAGTGTTGTAACCGCGTACTGATTGAAGACTGTTACTTCAATACTGGTGATGACTGTATTGCCATCAAGAGCGGACGAAACCGTGATGGCCGTGAGCGTAACATGCCTTCGCAGAATATCATTATCCGTAACTGTGAGATGAAGAATGGTCACGGTGGTGTGGTCATCGGCAGTGAGATCAGTGGAGGCTGTAAGAATGTCTACGCCCACGACTGTGTCATGGACTCTCCCGAACTGGAGCGTGTGCTGCGCATCAAGACCAACTCCTGTCGCGGTGGCATCATCGAGAATATTAACATGAAAGATGTTAAGGTGGGTGTCTGCAAGGAGAGTGTGCTGAAAATCAACCTCGACTACGAGCATAATGAGGTCTGCTGTCGTGGTAACTATCCCACAGTGCGCAATGTCTACATGGAGAATGTCACTAGCGAGAAATCGAAATACGGCGTCCAGATCATTGGTCTTGAGGAAGACACCTATGTGTACGACATCTTCGTGAAGAACTGTAAGTTCAATGGCGTGCAGTCGGGCAATTTCTCATCGGGCAAGACCCGCAATGTGAAGTTTGAAGATCTCTTTGTCAACGGTTCTTTGGCCCTGACGGAGATGCCCTACAAGCACTACAGCGAATGGCTCACCTACAGCGAGATGAAGCGTGTGCCGAAGAGTTACCTCCTCGACTTCTCTACCAAGCCTAAGTGGAGTTATGTGATGGGCATCGAACTCGAGGGAATGTTAGATACCTATCTTACCTATGGCGGCGAGGACATCCGCAAGTACTGTCAGGAATATACCGATACGATGATCAATGCCAAAGGTGACATCCGGGGCTATAACATCCTCGACTACAACCTTGATAATATCCGCACCGGTCATTTCGTGACGCGTATGTACAATCTTTATCCAGAGAAGAAAAATCTCATCGCCATACAGACCATGATGAAGCAGTTGAAAGAACAGCCTCGTACCAAGGTAGACAAGGTGTTCTGGCACAAGGCCATCTACGCCTATCAGGTATGGCTCGATGGTATCTTCATGGGATTGCCCTTCCGTTGTCTGACAGCCTCCACACAGCTGAAGCCCAAGGAGGCTGTGAAGATCTACGACGATGCTGTGAATCAGTTGAAGATCACCTACGATCGCACCCTCGACCCGAAGACCGGTCTGAACCGTCATGCCTATGACGAGACCCGCAACACCTTCTGGGCTGATAAGGAGACAGGTCTCTCGCAGCATTGTTGGGGCCGTGCCCAGGGTTGGTATTCGATGGCCCTGATTGAAGTGCTCGATGCCCTACCCGAGGACTACGCCCGCCGTCAGGAGGTAATCGACCTGTTGCAAAAGGACCTTGATGCTATCATCAAGTGGCAGGACAAGAAGACCGGTACTTGGTATCAAGTGATGGACGCTCCAGAGCGGGCAGGTAATTATCTGGAATCAACAGCCACCTCGATGTTTGCCTATGTGTTGTTGAAAGCCTATAACAAGGGGTATCTCGGCACGAAATACCGCGATGCAGGCATCAAGGCCTACAAGGGAATCATTAACCATATGATTCGTGTGAATGGAGACAAGACCATCTCACTCACCAACTGTTGTTCGGTAGCTGGTTTGGGACCGGCCGCCACGCCTGAGGTTGAAGCCGCCATGAAGAAGATTAACCCCAAGGGAAGCGTCAAAGAGAACAAACGGCGCGACGGGGGGTATCAATACTATCTGTCAGAGCCTATACGCGACAACGATGCCAAGGGCATAGGGCCATTTATATGGGCTTCGCTCGAAATGGAGAAGTTAGGCTATAACACCGAGAACACGACGGCTGCCATCGACAGGCAAGCCGTCGTGAATCGTCATAACCCCCTGATTACAGAAGCCGACCCTCTGGCTTCGCTTAGTGTGGGCAATGGCCACTTTGCCACGACCGTCGATATCACTGGTCTGCAAAGCTACCCTTTTGACTATGGGGCAGGTGTGCCCCTGAACGCCATGTCCGACTGGGGCTGGCATCAGTTCGAAAACACCAACCACCTGCAGCCCTCTGAGTCGGAAAAGTCCTATGACTTCGGTCATGGACACCCGGAAGTGTATGCTGTGGAGTACAAAAAGAATGAGGATGGGCGTCACAAGCAGGCGACGGAATATTTCCGCGTCAACCCCCATCGTCTGAACCTGGGTACAATCGGTCTGAGTCTCAAAAACACTTTAGGGGAAGCGATTCCGCTCACTGCCCTCAAACAGCCTCAACAGTCACTCCAACTTTGGGACGGGGAGATTGAATCATCGTTCAGGGCTGATGGCGAGATGGTCGAGGTCACCACAGGCGTTCACCCTCAGAAGAACGCCCTTTTTGCCCGTGTCAAGAGCAACTTGTTGAAAGACCAGCGCGCCACGATTTCCCTGCGATTCTCCTACCCTACTGGCAAGCATGCCGATGATGCCAATGACTGGCGTAAGCCGGAAAAGCATCAGTCGGTCATCATCGCCCAAGACAACCATTCGGCTGTGATTGAGCGCGTCCTCGATGCCACCAAGTACTATGTACTGCTTTCTTGGTCAGGCAATGCCAGTCTACAAGAATGCGATCGCCATCATTTTGAGCTGACGACTACTGATGATGAGCTCACCTTCTCGGCAGAGTATCAACCAGAGAATCCGGTTCCCTCTGGAAAGTCCGGTTCTCCCTTCGATTATGCCAGCTATCACAAAACTACCCAGCGCGCTTGGCATGATTTCTGGCAGTCAGGGGCGATGGTTGATTTTTCGCAATGTACTGACGCCAGGGCTCCAGAACTCGAGCGTCGTGTGATCCTGTCACAATATCTCACCCAGATCAACTGCGCCAATAACATGCCCCCTCAGGAGACAGGTCTCACCTATAACTCCTGGTTTGGTCGTCCTCACCTTGAGATGGCTTGGTGGCATATGGTCGACTTCGCCTTGTGGAATCATCCTGAAACGATCCAGCAGATATTAGAATGGTATAACAACACCGCTTATCCTATGGCCCGGAAGATTGCCGAGCGTCAGGGGTTCAAGGGCGTGCGTTGGATGAAAATGACAGATCCCTGGGCTGGTGAGGCACCCTCGAATACCGGTTCTTTCCTTATCTGGCAACAGCCCCATTATATCTATCTGGCTGAAGAGATGTATCGTGCGAACCCTTCGCCAGAAACCTTGCAGAAATATGGTGAACAGGTGGAAGCCACTGCCGAGTTCATGGCCGATTTCGTCAGTTATGACGCAAAGCAGCAGTTCTATCTGAAAGGTGCCACCGCCATGCAAGAGTGCATGACGAAAGACATCTCCTTCAACCAGCCTTTCGAACTCGCTTACTGGCAATATGGTCTCTCTGTCGCCAACCAATGGCGGGAGCGTCAGGGGAAAGTCCGTCATGCCCAGTGGGACGAGATCATTACAAGGCTTTCCAAACTTCCTGAGGTACAGGGCATCTACACCGCCGGTCTACCATCGGGAAAGACCGATCATCTGGAGAGTTTTGATCCTTTCGATACCGTCGATCTGAATGGCAACGTCCAATCATCCGACAAGACGATGGTGAGCACCAGTCGTCCGATGGTGAGCACCAGTCGTCAATCAGAGACTTTTGCCGACAAGATCCGTAACGACCACCCTGCTGTATTAGGAGCCTGTGGTATGCTGCCCAGCGCCCACACGCCTTATACATTGTTATATAATAAGGAGCAAATGAAGCAGACTCTCGACTGGGTAATGAAGCATTGGAACTGGCAGACCACCTGGGGCTGGGACTACGGTATGATTGCCATGTGTGCTGCTCGTCTGGGTGATCCTGAAACCGCCCTGAAGGCTCTGCTCATCGACACCCAGAAGAACACTTATCTGAAGAATGGCCATAATTTCCAGACTTCCGACCGGCTGCGTATCTATCTGCCCGGCAATGGTGCTTTATTGACCGCCATCGCCATGATGTGTGCCGGTTGGGATGGTTGTCAGGACCCCCTCAATCCGGGCTTCCCCAAAGACGGCACTTGGAATGTCCGTTGGGAAGATCTACAACGGATGCAATAATACGCAAACGTTTACGCATGATTATTCGAGGCTAAGTCGCGTCATTATCTCTTTTATTTCGTATCTTTGCGCCTAATTAAAATCAATGAGTCAATTAAACTAATTATTATATATTTGTATCATTAAAACTAACGTGTATGAACTTACAAATCAAAAGAGCCGCAATGGCTTTGCTTTTGTCAGTGATGTGCTTTGCTGCCTATGCCCAGAAATCTGTGAAGGGTACGGTCAAGGATGCTTCAGGCGAACCACTGATCGGAGTTAGTATCGTCTATGGCAATGGTCAAGGTACTGTGACCGATTTCGACGGAAACTTCACCGTCAGTGTTCCGGACAATACAACGCTGAAGATCTCCTATGTTGGCTACAAGCCACAAACGATCAATGTGGCTGGTAAATCACAGTTTGACATTATCCTCGAAGAGGACAACACTACGCTAGAAGACGTGGTTGTGATTGGTTATGGAACCATGAAACGCAAGGACCTGACCGGTGCCGTAGCATCAGTCTCTGGTGACAAACTCGCCGCCAATCCCGTTTCGAACGTCGCTGAGGCCCTGCAGGGTCAGTTGCCCGGTGTGAACGTCATCTCTCAGGACGGTCGTCCCGGAGCCACCATGTCTATCCGCGTTCGTGGTGGTGGTTCTATCACACAGAGCAATGAACCGCTCTATGTGGTCGACGGTGTCCAGGTATCTTCTATCGACGATATCCCTGCCGACAACATTGAGAGCATCGATGTGCTGAAGGATGCTGCCTCTACCGCTATCTATGGAGCCCGTGGTGCGAATGGTGTTATTCTTATCACCACCAAGGGAGCCAAGGAAGGTACGCCGTCTGTGAAATACAACATGTACTATCAGATTCGCAAGAATCCTGAGAACCTCGAAATCTGGGATGCCTACAGTCATGTGCTCCACCAGTGGAGCTATGCCACTGCTCTCGGTACGACCTATGCCGACAATGTTGCCAAGTTCTATGGTCTCGGCAGCGCCTATGGCAACCACATGGCTGAGTATAAAAACCAGAGTGCCCACAACTGGATGGACGATGTGATGCAGACCGGTCACTCCTGGAACCACGATGTGTCGGTAAGCGGTGGTACCCAGCACACCAAATACTATGCCACCCTGAACTACAGCGACGAAGAGGGCATTCTGATCAATTCCGGTTTCCGTCGTTGGAACGGTAACTTCAAACTCGCTCAGGATATCACCAAGAACCTGAAGTGGGATATGGACCTGCGCTATAGTGAGATGCGTTTCAAAGGCAGTCAATATGGCTATGCCACACAGGCCTACACCTTCAACCCCATCGACCATCCCTTGGGTTCGGGTGTGGCCGGCGACCTTGGCATGGGTAGTGCCAATGCCGAGGCTGACTACAACCCCGTGGCCATCCTCAACGACTATGAGAATATCAATAACCGCTATCGCATCGGTGTGAACAATGCCCTTACCTGGCAGATCATCCCCGGTCTGGTGGGTAAGACCGAACTCTACCTGAGCCGCAACTGGAGCAAGCGTCAGCGTTGGGATGGAGGTAAGACCAACGGTCAGAGTTACAACTATGCCAGTCTGAGTAATGGCGACGGCTACAACACCCGTTGGGACACCACGTTGAGTTACGACGTGGCTGGTCTGGGTGAGAAGCACAAACTGAACATCATGCTCGGTAATGAAATCCTTGGCAGCAAGTCGAACAGCAGCCAGATCATCGGCACCGGCTATCCCGCAGAGTGGGATATGGACTATGTCTTCGCCAATATCGCCATGTCGGGCAGCAGCGTTCCCGGCGATGCTGTCAGCAGCAGCGTAGGCACGCCTGCCCATACCGTTTCCTGGTTCGGTCGTGCCAACTACAACTTCATGGACCGCTATCTCCTTACGGCTACCCTGCGTGCCGACGGTTCTTCCAAGTTCCGCGGTGACAACAAGTGGGGTTACTTCCCTGCAGCCGCTGCTGCCTGGCGTATCTCCGATGAACCGTTTATGGAAGGAGCCCGTGAGTGGCTCGACAACTTGAAGTTCCGTATCTCTTACGGCACCTCTGGTAATGACGGCATCGATGCAGGTCTGTTCGATACGCTCTGGAAGACTGGTACAGCCACTATCAATGGTGAGACAGTCACTACCTACGTTCCCGCCGACTGTCTGGGTAATCCCGACCTTAAGTGGGAGACAACCATCTCTCGTAACATCGGTTTCGACTTCGGTTTCTGGAACGGTAAGTTGCGTGGAACCCTCGACTTCTACTGGAACACCACCAAGGATGTCCTGATGCGTGTGCCTTGCGATGCCACCACCGGTTTCAGTTATCAGTACCAGAATGTCGGCCAGACCTCCAACAAGGGTATCGAACTCACCCTGAATTATGAAATTGTCCGCTCCAAGGATTTCAACCTTAGCTTCGGTGCTACCGTCAACCACAACAAGAACAATGTCGATGAATTGATGGAAGGTGTAACCGCCAGTGCCCACACCAATTGGGGCTCTACCATGCGTGTACCTTACTACGACTACCTCGTGAAGGTCGACGAGCCCGTCGGCCTGATCCAGGGTCTGAAGAGTACAGGCATCTATACGGTCGACGACTTCAACGTAGTGGATGGCGTATGGACGCTGAAGCCCGGCATCCCCGACTACACCGCTACGAGTTACGCTGGCGGTGATGCCTATAAACTGGCCGAGGGTCAGAAGGCCTTCCCAGGTATGGCCAAGTTTGAGGATCTCGATGGTGATAATGAGATCACCACGAAGGATGTCGACATCATCGGCCACACACAGCCCGACCTCACTGGTGGTTTCAACTTCAACGGTAGTTATAAGGGACTTGACTTCGCCGCCAATTTCACCTACCAGATTGGTGGTGAGGTGTATAATGCCAATGTGATGCATGCCATGATGGGAAATAAGGATACTGGTCTTGGTCAAGGTCGTCTGGCCGACGTAGCCGACTGCTGGCGCATGTACGATGTCGATGCTAGTGGCCAGCTTTACGCTGTGACCGATCCTGCCGCTCTGGCTGCCCTGAATGCCGGTGCCAAGTATGCCCTGCCCTATTCTGAATATGGCATAGCCAGTTCGCAGTTCATCGAGGATGCTTCTTACTTGCGTCTGCAGACCCTCACCATTGGCTACACCCTGCCAAAAGTGATCACCAAGAAGGTGGGTGTCAACCGTTTCCGCATCTATGCTACAGCCGGCAACCTCTTCTGTCTGAAGAAATACAGCGGACTCGATCCCGACGTGAACGTCAGTCCTTCTGCCGATAGTTCCTACAGTGGATTCCCAACACCCAACTACGACTTCCGTTCCTATCCGAAGTCACGTACGTTTACTTTCGGTCTCAACGTCACATTTTAATTAAGAATCAAGTATTAAGAATTAAGAGTTATGATTACCAATTATATCAATAAGGTGCCTGCAAGTATATTATACTTACTCCTTCCCTCCTTACTCCTCCTCTCCTCATCATGCAGTGACTATCTCGAAACCAGTTCGAAGTCGAATGCTGACGGCGACTTCGTATTCTCTAACATGACCACCGCACGTGCCGCTATGGATGGTGCTTACAGTGAGTGGCATGGTGCCATCAGTTCACAGATTTTCGGCGACGGTCTGTTCTACGCTCTCGACGTGGCTGGTTCCGACATCATGCGTCACCCGGAGAAGTACTCCGCACAGCCCCTGCGCCATGTTCCCGAAAGTTTCTATACCAATGGTACTGCCTGTGCCGACTACGATGCCGTGGGTTATGGTAAGGAAGCGCCCAACAGCCCCTACAGCGTATTGTTTGCCGTGATTGGCAAGGCCAATGCCGTGGCATCTGCCATCGAGGCCAAGAGCAATTTCGAAGAGATGATGGCAGGCGGTAAGGCCACCGACCTGAGCCAGCTCTATGGTGAGGCTATCGCCATGCGTGCCACCTGCTACCGCGAGCTCATCAAGTACTATGGCGACGTGCCTTATCAGAGTCAGATGGGCGCTGCCGCCGGCGGTCTTTCTCCCCGCGACTCCATCTATGATGTCATCATCGCCGACCTGAAGAAGGTAGAGCCCCTGATGAATCCTGTAGGCAAGGATAAGCGTTTCTTCTCACAGACCTACGTCGATGCGCTCATCGGACGTCTGGCTCTAGAGGCAGGAGGCTATCAGACCCGTCGTGGAGACATCAACTACAAGGACGGCATCGGCAATCCTCTGACCTTCGAGACCAAAGGCTCCCAGAACAATGGTGCCAGTTACGGCCGCCGCAGTGACTGGAAGAACCTCTACACCACTGCCAAGGAATATTTCCAGAAGGCCATCGAGCATCAGGGCACGGCCAAACTCTCTCCCAACTATTACGACTTTTTCGTACAACTACATGGCGATGATGCCAGCTATGCCGACGAGAGCATCTACGAGGAGCCGTTCCAGCAGGGTGCCAGCGGCAACGACCCCCGTCCCTACTCGCTCGGACGTCCTTCTGCCGGTGGTAGTTCCAACAACTACCCCTGCAAGAACTATGGCCAAGGCCGTATCAATCCCGCATTCTACTATGGTATGTTCGACCCAAAGGATACCCGTCGCGACTTGAGTTGCACGGTAACTGGTAGCGATGGTAAGGCAGGAACCGAGAAACTCATTCCATTCACGCCAGGTTCACAGGCCAATGGTGGCGGTATCGCATGCAACAAGTTTGACGAGAACCGTCAGACCACTACCTGGACCAAGAACCAGCGCCGTTCGGGCATCAATGCACCTTATATGCGTATGTCAGAGGTCTACCTCGGACTGGCAGAGGCCGCTGCAGGTTTGAATGACGATGCCACGGCTAAGCAATATCTGAAAGCCATCCACGACCGTGCCTTCGGCAGCAACAGTAATGTCGATGCCTATATTGCAAGCAAGGGTTCTCTGACCGAGGCCATCATCGATGAGCGTGGCTTTGAGTTCGCCGGCGAGGGCGACCGCCGCTGGACCCTCATCCGCTCTGGCTTTATCGCCGAGAAGATCAAAGCTGTGAAGGACCTGACCCGGAAGATGCTCGATGGTCTGAAGAACGATGGTTTCTACACCTTCGAAAATGGCAACACCATCTCTGCCAACATCTGGACGAAGCTGGTCGATGCGAAGGCCACCTACGGCAAGCGCCTTACCGAGCAGACACCTGCCGGCAGCGAGAATGATCCCGTATTGGCTCCCGGATGGCGTGGTGTGAACAACGACTGGACCAATTACGGTCTCGACTACAAGGGCAACAGCAATACCAATCTGGCTATCCAGGGTTTGTTCACCAAACTGAGCGATGCCGAGATTGCCGCTCTCGAGGCCGACGGCTATAAGAAAACGGCATGGGGCAGTGTGTTGGTTGAGCAAGACGACGAGTACTACAAGTACCTCTTCTTCGAGTACGACTACGACAAGGCGCCCATCTACCTCTTCCCGTTCTCTCCGAACACCTTATCCACCGGTGGTTTCACCAATGGCTATGGTTTCAAGAACTAAATAATTGGGGGCTGCGAAATTTCGCAGCCCCCAATCATTATCTCAGAATCAGTTTGCGCGAGACGACGCTACCATCGTCAGCCCTTTCCACTTCGATATAGGGTCCGTGACGGTGTGCAGTTTGGCGGATACCACTCATCGAATAGGTATCGACAGAGGCTACAGGGAGATGCTTGGCAAACAGCCTACCAATGTCAGTTGGTGTGCCACCCATACCTGCCGGAGGTGTAGCATTCGTCGTGATGCAGATCTTATCAATACATGCACCGTCTTCACGACCGCCGATAGTCAGCCGATGCTGACCTGTAGAAAGGCTACTGTTATAGAGTTCCTTCCAGTCCCACGAGTTTGTCTGCAGGCCATTGGCGAAATAGTCATTCAAAGGTCCGTCAATACTAACAAAGTAACTGTCATCGTCCCATGTCGGACACAACACTCGTGCATAAATATAATAGGTGCCGGCATTCTTGACCGTAAAATCGGCTTTAAGCATGCACGCACTGTCTGTTGGAGCCGGAGTGGTCTGCTTCACTGTCTTCAGAAACTTTCCTCCCGAGACTGAAGCATCTTCAACCAGTTGGAAAGCTGTGCCTACCTTATTCGTACGCATACCTTCTGCCTCAATCCATACAGCATCTTCATAGCCTGGTTCTTCCTCCTCATTGTCAGCCAGAGGGTCGGTCTTGGTAAACAGATCCAGGTCGATGCAGCCTCCCATGGTCTCATAACCTTTGGCATTCAGGTGCAGCCAGTCGTTCTCAAACAGGAACTCCGACTGCATGGCTTCAGGATTCTGAGGATCGCGCACCGCTTCATCAAAATCAATCACCCCGTCGAGCATCTTCGTCGTGCGGATCCAGTTGTTCAGGGTGCTGCGACCCTTCTCATGATCGGCAGAATAATAATTGTTGCCCTTAAACGGGGTGATGGTGGCGCCGAACACATAGATGCCCTTCTCATGCGCCTCACGGATAATCTGCTTATACACCTCCTTGATACGGTTGGCCGTCTGCACGCCGTTCTGGGCACCACCCAAGTCGTTGACAGCCTCAAAGAGGATGATCCACTTCACACCTTCCTGACCTAGCAAATCACGCTGATAACGACTGGCACCCGTAGGGCCTAATCCGCCACCCAGCACACAGTTGCCGCCGATACCCATGTTCAGTACACCCACCTGCTGGGTCGGTTCATTAGCTAGCAGACGGCGTGAGAGCACATCGGCCCAGCGGTTCTGCTGGTTAGTGGTCGATCCACGTCCGTCGGTAATCGAGTTACCCAGGATAGCCACAGCCCCCGCCTTTTCAGGTGCCTCCACCTCTAAGGCCAAAATGTTATACCAATGGTCGGTCGTCACAGCACTACTGAAATCAGTCGTGTTACCACTCTTCAGATACGATGTCGTTCTCGAACCCGGATGTCCACTCACGCTTGTCGATGATGCTGAACCGTAATGGATGGTAATAGCCACGTTCTCTCGGGGGCCAATCTTGAAGTTGACAGGATCAGATACGGCCTTGCCTTTAGCAGGCATGGTCACACCGGCCTTACCATCGAAGGTCAGACTGACGGTCGAGGCCTCATCAATCTCTGCGCTGCTGCCAGCCGTCTTAGCCAATGCCAGCTCCACGCCCTTGATCTCCGTGGCACCCGTACTGAACTCGTTAGTCAGTTTCAGGCGCACCTTCTCTCCACCGATGGACACCTGCACAATCTGGCGCAGCGAATTATTACCCAATCCTGGCGATGGAGGATTGTTATGCGGCTCTACCAATTGTGGAGCTGTGCCCCATGTGCCTACCCAATGATTATCGGCACAAGCGATGCCTGCCATGAACATGCAGGCAAAAATCAATACTGTTCTTTTCATTTCAATCATAAGTTTAATCCAATTTTTCTGCAAAATTACGCATTCCCTATCATTTTCGCAAACATTTGGGGGCTCTTTTAGAGAAAAGTGAAGAATATGAAACAAATACAAACACTTTTGCAACCAAAGAAAAGCAACACGTAAACGTTTTAGTTTGTTTTCCGTGCGTAAATGACGCTAGGCAGGAATAAAATACCTAAATTTGCAGCGTAATTGCAAACTACGACTTATATATGAACAGAATTCTATCAACAGTAGTCCTGATCGTCATCGCTATGTCGATGAAGGCACAGACACAGGCTCCAGCTTTTCCTGGGGCCGAGGGACACGGACGTTATGTCACTGGCGGACGCGGTGGTGTGGTCCGTCATGTCACCAACCTTAACGACAGTGGGACCGGATCTTTTCGTAGTGCCGTCAACGGTAGCGACAAAAAGATTGTGGTGTTTGATGTCGGTGGTGTCATTGCCCTGAAGAGTAATGTCAAAATCGGTGCTAACACGACCATTCTTGGTCAGACTGCCCCAGCCCCAGGTATCACCCTGCGCTATTTCACACTATCTACCGAAAGCAACAATAACATCATCGTACGCTTTATACGGTGCCGACGCGGACAAGAGAAGAATGCTAACGACGGGGCCGATGCAGCCACAGGCCGCCACTCCACCGGCATCATCTTCGACCATTGTTCCTTCTCATGGAGCATCGACGAGGTGGCATCGTTCTATGACAACAACAACTTCACCATGCAGTGGTGTACCATCGGTGAGAGCCTCAACAATGCAGGTCACGGCAAAGGGGCTCACGGCTATGGCGGCATTTGGGGCGGAAAGCTCGCCTCACTGCATCACAACCTTATCTGCCACGTCAACAACCGCTCACCCCGTTTCAATGGCGCTCGTTATAACTGGACCGGTTACACAGGCAACAAGCTCTACAGCGAATACAAATGGGAGAATGCCGTTCAGGCCGAGAACGTGGACTACCGCAACTGCGTGGTCTATAATGCCGACGGCTGTTATGGAGGTCCTGGTGGTGGCCAAATAAACATGGTGGGCAATTATTTGAAGAGTGGACCTGCCGCCAATATCACCAAACTGACGCAGGTCACCGTCGGGGCTTCGGGAAATGCCGAAGGCTACCCTATCTACTGGGACATGACCAGCCGATATTATGTGGACGATAATGTGATTGACGATCATTCGGCCGGATGGGATCAGTTTAAATATGACAGTGGCACAATTGAGCACGACGGGAAACGCTACTCTCTGGACCCCAATCACTACAACGGAAACGATGAAACGTATCTGAGCGTCGATGGCAAAGACTATATCTGCATGCAACTCGACGAGCCTGCCCCCGCAGGCGAGGTAACCACCCATTCAGCTGCCGTTGCATTCGAGAAGGTGCTGACCTATAGCGGAGCCTCGCTCAATATGGACAATGTCGATGCGCGCTATTTCTCTGAAGTCCGTAACGGCACTGCCACTTACGCCGGATCGGTCACGAAGAAGAAAGGACGTATCGATCTCGTATCCGATGTCAACGGCTACACAGAGGAAAATTTTGGCACTGGCAGTCGTGAGGCCGGTTTCGATACCGACAAGGACGGCATCCCCGATGCGTGGGAGAGTGCCAATGGTCTCGACCCCAACAACCCCACCGATGCCATTGCTACGACCCTCGATCCTGCAGGTTTCTACACGAACATCGAAGTGTATGCCAACTCGCTGGTACAACACATAATGTTGGCCGGTAACGAAGACGCCAAGGATGCCGCGAAAGAGTACTACCCTGCCTATAAACAGGAAGACGGCACAATAGTCGAGGCCATCAACACCCTCGGCGCCGACCTCAGTGGCGGTGGTGGCGATGAGCCGGGCATAGAGGCCAAGACTGTCACAGTAACCTTCAACGGCAGCGATATAGAGTCGGAATCGGGCTATTTCACCTATGGTGACGGCAAGCACAATTTCAATACCAAGTTTGCCGGTAATTACAATGGTCAGGCGTTTTCGCAGGGTCTGAAGATGGAGGGGACCACCCTTGTCAAGTTCACCACCACAGCCAAGGCCACGGTTACCATTGTCCAATCCACCTGGAGCGAGCACACCCTTAAATTCGATGGCTCCGAGTTGCCCCTTACCACGGCCAATACACCTGACAACAGCGAAGGCGTTCGTGTCTATTCTCTGTCTAATGTCGCTGCTGGCAACCATCAGATTGAGCGTGGTAGCGGCGAGAGTGGTATTCTCCTCGTCGAAGTCCACGAAGGCACCAACACTGCCATCAAGAATATCAAGGTTAATGTCACAGAAGATACCACATACAACCTTGTTGGTCAACGTGCTGATGCGCACTATAAAGGGATCGTTATCCGCAATGGCATCAGGTTGGTTCAAAAATGATTAATAATAGGGACGTTGATGGCACGTCCCTATTTTTTACCATCTTACGTAAACGATTACGACAACAATAGCTTACCATAACACATGCATTATAAATAATAATGTGTATCTTTGCGCTCAAGAAACGAATATAACCATACATTAACACTAATAATATCTTTTTATGCTAACACAACAGATGAAGCAAATGCTCGTGATGTTCCTGGCCATGCTGGGAATGTCACAAGTCGCTACGGCTGCTGACTTCAAGGACTTCAGCGTGATTGTCAACAATCAGGATGGTACCCTGCTGACCGCCGAAGAGCAGAGCCAGGGCACAGCCGTTGAGTTCGGTGTGGCAGTAGCTGCCGACGGCAAAGTGAGCCGTGTGGCTGCTGACGATGCCAGCGCCGTCGCAACCGTGAGTGGTAAGTATCACAGCGATCATGGCTGCACGGCCCTGAAAGTGGTGGTACCCAATGTGACTAACGTGAAAATCGCTGTGGGACAATGTACCTACAGCAGCAAGGCCATTAAGGTGACCAACGCCAATGGCGAGGAAGTGGCCACCAAGGCCCCATCGTCACCCGGCTGTTGGAAGAACGACCGCAACAACGTCGACGTGCTCTACTATACCGGCGAGGCTACAACGCTCACTATCACCGGAATGAGCTATTGTCCCTACGTGGCCGTAAGTGCCATGACCGAGGAAGAGATTGCCCAGCTGAACACCGAGTTCACGCTGACCTATTTCGATACCGACGGTAAGACAAGCCTCGGCATCCAGAAGGTAAAGGGCCAGACGGCCATCGGCGAGTTTGCCTTTGGCGCGGATGACATCACCCAGTTGGATGGTGTTATGTTCCGCGGCTGGTTTACCGCTCTTAAGGGTGGTAAGAAGATCAAGGTGACCGACAAGGTGGAGAGCGACATGAGCCTCTATGCTGTTGTCACACCTATGGAGATTCCTGACAATCAGTCGGCTTATGCTTACGACATGACAACCGACGCCTTCGATCCCGCTGACCATGAGTGCATCGAGATTGCTGACGGCGGTTACTACTATAACAACCACGGCTGGACCTTCGGCCCTGGCCAGACCATCAACCTCTGGGTAGGCGGCAATGCCACCATTACCATCGGTGGTTGCGCTTATTCGAGCGGCGAGCCCATCATTATTACTGATGAAGCAGGCAACAACGTTGGCTCCATAAGTGGCAAGAACGACTCTGACGGCGGACAGAACACTTTCGAGTATTTAGGTCCTGCTGCCAAGCTGACACTGACCTTCGGCGGTCGTGATTATATTCACAGCGTGGCTATCGCCAACCACAGCAAGAGCCAGGAACTGGCTAAACTCGACAACGAGCCTGTGACAGCAACCTTCGCCTTCGGTGCAGGAGAAGACGGCCAGCAGGCTGAGTTTGGCAATGCCAACAAGTACTTTGTGACCAGCAAGGTGACCTACGGTAGCAACCTGTGGATCAAGGATGCCAATTCGAACATGACACGCTTTGAGCCATATACTCAGCAGAACGAAGGCGAGAGCGGCACTGCTGCCGATGAGACGAACGCCATCAAGTTCCTCATCCAGCCCAACTTCGGACTGACCTTCACTCCGAAGAAGGTGTCGCTGAAGACCACCCGTTTCGGTACCGACAACGGTCTGATCGATGTCTCTTGGGAGAATCCCGATAAGACCACCGTATCGTTGGCCGTAGGTGTGAAGCCCACTCGTAACAACGCAAGCCCCAGCTACTCGGAGCTCTCTTACGACATCACAGGTGCTACACCTGCTGAGGGAACTTGCGGCCTGCTGATCAACCTCTATCACCTGCAGAGCGCCAAACAGATCGGCTTCCGCGATATCGTAATCGAAGGAACGCTCAGCGGACAGGAGAAGGAAGTGCCCGTGCTGGCAACCATCACCATCAACGGCACTGAGTACAACGTAGAGAAGGTGTTCGGTGATGCCTACGAGGCAGAAATGGAACTCTCTAAGAAAGACAAGATGGTCAGCGAGACCAACCCCATCGAGGCCACTGCCACCAAGGGTGAGATCGGTATCATCAGCTATGTGGGCGACGAGACCAAGTGTACCGTCACCATCCCGATGACACAGGGTAGCACCCAGGTTGACTATGTGCTCAACATCGTGCAGAAGCCCGACTTCACGCTGACCTATATCGACACCGACAAGAAGACCGTTCTCGGCGAATTCAAGCGTGAGAAGGACGAGGCCATCGGCAAGTTCGACATCGATCCTTCAAAGGCTACTGCTGAGGAAGGTACGAAGGTACGCGGCTGGTTCAAGATGACCGCCGGTGGTGAGAAATACACCGCAGAGACCATCGTGACTGGCAACATCACTCTTTATGCTGTCTCTACTGAGATCGAGACCACTAGCACCCATAAGAAGTATGTCTTCGACCTGACCGACAAACTCTTCGACGCTGCCGACCACGAGGCCTTCAATCCCTCGGGCAACTACTACTGGCACGACGGTCAGCACGGTTGGGCATTCAAGAAGGATGACAACAACAAGATCGACCTGCTCGTAGGTCCGAAGGCCACTGTTTCCGTGATTCTCTGCCGTTACGGTAGCGCCGACGACATCGAGATTCTCGACGCTAAGGGTCAGAAACTCGGTACACTCCCCGGTATGAACAAGGAAGAAGCAGACGGCGAGATTGTTGCCTTCAACTACGAGGGCGAGCCTGGCACCATCACCCTGAAGCTGAACACCTCTGGTGAGATGTATTTGCATGGTGTGAAGATCGTGAATACTGCTGAGACCAACTACGAGAGTCAGGGTCGCTGGTACTTCGTGAAGCCCGGCAATGCAGAAAGTCTGCTCGACGTGCTCGACATCGTCAATGGCACCAATGCCGCCAAGGATGCAGAACGCTCGTTCATCTATCTGCCCAACGGCGTCTACGACCTCAACGAGACCGTGAAGACCCTTATCAGCGGACATAACATCTCAATCATCGGACAGTCGATGGACAAGACCATCATCGTGACCGCTCCCGACAAGAGCATCGAGGGTCTGGGTAAGGCCGACATGTTCCAGAACAGCGGTTCAAACCTCTATCTGCAGGATCTGACGTTGCAGAACGCCCTCGACTACTACCAGGCTGGCTCTGCCGGACGTGCTGCCGTGCTGCAGGACAGCGGTAACCGCACCATCGGTAAGCGTGTGCGCATGCTCTCTTATCAAGACACCTACTATCCCTCGAACAGCAGTCAGCAAGCATACTGGGAGGATTGCGACATCCACGGTACCGTAGACTTCATCTGCGGCGGTGGTGATATCCGCTTCCAGAATACCACTATCTCACTCGAGCCACGTGCCCTCGACGGCAAGGGCGGTCGTACCGTTACCGCTCCCACCACCGTAACCAACTTCGGTTACGTGTTCGACAACTGTAAGGTGGTTGATCTCGCCGAGGGTAAGGGCGACTGGAACTTCGGCCGTACCTGGCAGAAGGAACCAATCTGTATCTGGCTCAACACCACGCTCGATGAGAATGCCCAGAAGACACTCGTCGGTTCGCGCTGGACACAGAAGGGTATGAATAACACCGACCCGAAGGTATTCGGTGAGTATGGTACAAAGGATATCAACGGTACTGACATCACCCCGAAGAGCAACAAGATTGCCTCGTTTGGCGGTAGTTTCGAAACCATCCTCACGGCTGATCAGGCCGCTGGTTACAGCTACGACATGATGTTCAAGAACAATATCGAGAAGCCTTGGGATCCCGCTGCCCTGACCGCTCAGGTAGCAGCACCGACGAATGTCAAACTCGCAGGAACAAAGCTTACCTGGAGTGCTGCCAAGGATGTGGAAACATGGGTTATCTTCAAGAATGGTCAGATTTTCGGCATTGCTAACACACCGGGATTCACCGTTGATGATGCCAACGCCACCTATGCTGTACGAGCAGCCAATAAGATGGGCGGACTGAGCGAGGCCACCTCTACCCCGACTTTCGTTGTATTGGCCGACTCATATTATGGCACCTTCTACGACTCAGAGAACAGCTACGCTCTGCCGAAGGGTCTGAAGGCTTATGTAGTGACTTCAAACACAGACGACCAACTGACCTATACAGAACTGACCGATGCGATTCCCGCAGGAACAGCCGTTCTGCTGAAGGGTGAGAAGAATCATGGCAAGAAGTATGAGCTGGCCCCCACCGAGGCCGCCCTCTACATCGGCCAGAACCTGTTGGTGGGTAGCGACGTGAACACCCTCACCTACTCGCTGATTAAGATGCCATGCCTCTTCTATAAGCTCGCCTACGGACCCTCTAACACAAAGTATGCCCATACCTTCGGTTGGTACTGGGGTGCCGAAGAGGGTGAAGCCTTTGAGATCGAAGGTCGCCATGCTTGGCTCGCCATCCCGAAGACAGCAGCAGCCCGTATGTATGCCATCTTCAACGGCAAGGATGCTACCGCTATTGAGTTGCCGGCAGCCGATGATAATGCATCGGATGACATCTACAACTTGAATGGTCAAAGGCTACGGGTAGGCGACCGCAGGTCGGGAATGCGAGTAAAGGCTCCTGGATTGTATATCCGTAATAACAAAAAAGTAATCATTAAATAAAAAAAATATGAAGAAATTTCTGATTATGCTTTGCATGGTCCTTGCCACACAGGTATTCATGGCCTGCTCCGCAGATGATAATCCTGTGGATACGACGCAAATGGACCATCCTCAGGATGTGGTGACGGATCAACCCGCCAATTAGCAGATTGAAAATTGAACACTGAAGGTGTAGTTCCACTGCGGACTACACCTTTTTTGAAAACGTTTACGGATGATTGGCAACAAAAATTAGGTTAATAATTTGGCAATATTAAAAAAAATTATTAACTTTGTCGCGAATTAAATGCTAATTTGCTAAATATCAATTTACTAATTAAATAATAACTTTAAAAAACAAGGTATGAATCAAGCAATGAGACTATTGTGCAGACTTTGCCTCTTAGCAGCATTCTTTGTGCTCGCACCGCCCGAGGTGCTGGCGCAGGCGATTGCGAAAGGCCAGGTTTTAGACTCAACAGGTGAGGCAGTCATCGGTGCGACGGTTGTAGAGAAGGGAGATCCCAAGAATGCAGCTGTGACCGACTTCGACGGCAACTTCTCACTGACGCTGAAGAATGCGAAAACAGTGGTGATCTCCTACATCGGTATGGTGAGCCAGGAAGTAGCAGCTTCGCAGAACATGAAAGTCACCCTTCAGGACGACAATGCTGCCCTGGAGGAAGTGGTGGTCATTGGTTACACCAGCAAAGCCCGTAAGGACCTGACAGGATCGGTAGGATCCGTCAGCGGTGCCAAACTGGCCGCAGTGCCCGTCACCTCGGCAGCCGTAGCCCTGCAGGGTAAGGTATCGGGTGTTCAGGTAACGACCGTCGACGGTCAGCCCGGTGCCGACGTGAACATCCGCGTGCGTGGAGGTACGTCGGTGACACAGTCCAACGAGCCGCTCTATATCGTTGACGGTTTCCAGGTGGACAACATCAACGATATCCCCCCGACGGATATCGCTTCAATCGATATTCTGAAGGATGCCTCCCTGACCGCCATCTATGGTGCAAAGGGTGGTAACGGCGTTGTGGTGGTGACCACCAAGAGCGCCAAGGAGGGTAAGGTGCAGGTATCATTCAATGCCAACCTGAACATCAGCCATCTTGCCAAGAAACTGGACATCATGAACGCCCAGGACTTCGTAAACTACCAGTATCAGTGGCACGCTGCCGCCGGTACGCGTAACTCGAACGCCAAGTTCTTCCGTTCGAACTTCGGTAACCCCTACGACCTTGATATGTACTCTACCCTGCCCTCTCACGACTGGCAGGACGAGGTGATGGGCGAGACGCCGGTGAACTACTCGGCCAACGTCACCATCGGCGGCGGTTCGGAGAAGGTGAAGTTCAACCTCTCGCTCACCAACAGCGAGGATAAGGGTATCATTCTCGGTTCGGGCGTGCGCCGCACCAACCTGAACGTGAAGACCAACGTACAGATCAGCGACAAGCTCTCGATGCAGTTCAACCCGAAGTTCACCTTCCGTCGCGACAATGGTGCCGGTGGTGAGCACATCGGAACAGGCGGTATCATCGACGTGCTGAAATACCGTCCTACCAACGGTCTGCGTGAGTATGGCTACATTGACCCCGCCTACGCCGACCCCAATGAGGAGGAGCTCTTCACCTATACCAACCCGAAGAGTGATATCGCCATCAACCAGCTCATCAAGCACAGCTATTCCTATACTAACGGTATCTCGTTCGATTGGAAGCCCATAAAAGGGCTGACTCTGCGCACAGAGGCCACCATCGGACTGAGCTGGAGAGACCAGAACCGATTCTACGGTGCACTGACGTCGACGGGAAAGAGCAACAATAACCTGCCCGTAGCTCAAATCACAGACTATCGTGCGTTGAGTTATGTATGGACCAATACGGCCAGCTACAGCTTCTCGGTGAAGGACACCCACAACTGGTCGTTCCTGCTGGGTCAGGAGATCCAGCACGCGCAGAACACCACGACCTATATGATGAACCGCTACTTCCCACGCAACTTCACCGCCCGTGAGGCTTGGAACAACATGAAATTCGGTAACCCGTATCAGAGTGAAACCGAACTGAGTACTTCCGACCGCACAGCCTCGTTCTTCGGACAGGTCAACTACAACTTCAAGCACCGTTACCTGCTCTCGGCCACCTTCCGTGCCGACGGTAGCACGAAGTTCGCCCCCGGCTATCAGTGGGGCTACTTCCCATCTATCTCCGGTGCCTGGGTGATCTCTGAGGAGCCGTTCATGAAGGATGTAGAGTGGATCAGTCAGTTGAAGCTCCGCGCCGCTTTCGGTCTGGCCGGTAACAACCGCATCAACAGTGACATGTGGCGTATCCTCTACAACATCAACTCTACCGGCGGTCCTGGTTTTGGCGAGCAGACCCAGTATGGTGAGAAATACTACGGTAACAACGGTGGTGCCACTTTCTCCAACGAAGAGATCAAGTGGGAGACCACTATCACCCGTAACCTCGCTGCCGACATCTCGTTATTCAACGGTCGCGTGACCATCACACCTGAGGTATATTGGAACACCACGCGCGACCTACTTTACAAGAGCGACCTCGACCCGACACTCGGTTACACAAACCAGCAACAGAACATCGGTCAGGTGACCAACAAGGGTATCGAGTTTTCCATCAGCGGCGACATCCTGCAGGGCAAGGACTACGTGCTCTCGGCTAACATCAACTTCGGTCTGAACAAGAAGAAGATCGATAAGTTGAACGGTACCGACGACGTAATCTGGGACCAGAACAACCGTTGGAAGTCGAGCTACAACGACTACTGCCTGAAGGTTGGCGACGAGGTGGGTCTCATCTACGGTTTCGTCTACGATGGCCTCTATAGCTTTGACGAATTCTATTTCGACCCGCTAAACAACTATCAGGCCGTGCCCTGGGGTTCTGCCGCTGCCGACAACGGCACCAGCAGCAACTGTGCTCCGCGCGAGGATGGTTATGTGACTGTCATCAACGATATCTCCGGCAGTTCGAACAGCGGTATCGCTACCCTGCCCGGTAAGATTAAGTTCAAGGACCTCGACGGCGACGGCCGCATCACAGAGAACGACCGTACCGTAATCGGTAACACCAATCCTAAGATTCAGGGCGGTTTCGGTCTAAGCGGTCAGTGGAAGGACTTCGACTTCACGGCCAACTTCACCTATATGCTTGACTTCGACATCAACAATGCCACGGCCTATACGCTGTCGGCCTCGGAGGGCAACAAGAACAATTTCTATAATGTGCTCAAAGATTTCAGAAACGGCTGGCAGTATAATGATATCGACGGCAGCATCACTGGTACCAAGGGTGATATCCTATACAAAATCTACTATGTCGACGACTGCGTGAACCTCTACAAGAAAGCCAATGAAGGACGCGACTTGTGGAACCCCACAGACGTGACGAAGAAGATCACCCACTCTTATTTCATCGAAGACGGATCGTTCCTGCGCTGCTCTGACATTACTGTCGGCTACACGCTGCCCAAGAACCTAATCCAGAAAGTCGGTCTGACCAAAGCCCGTTTCTATGTATCTGCTTCCAACCTGTTTATCCTCACTGGCTATTCAGGCTATGATCCCGAGGTGGATATCCAGACAGGCCTGACCTGCGGTATGGACTACAACCGCTATCCTCGTGCCCGCAGTTTCGTATTCGGTACCAACATCACCTTCTAAATAAGCAACAGATATGAAAATCAAGAATATTTTACTGACTGGTATAGCTGCCCTAGCCGTTGCATCATGTAACGACTATTTGGAGGTGGATGCTCCCTCTAAGAGTACTGTCGACTTCGTCTTCAGCATGAAGTCGGAGGTAGAGCGTGCCCTCAACGGTGTCTATGCCCAGGCACTTGCCGGCGACCTGTACGGCAATGCCTATCAGAGCACATTCGTACTCAACAGCGACGTGGATATCGCCACGAGCAACAGCCGAAGCCACTCACACTCCAGCTATCGCCGTTTCGACTGCGATGACCAAGGTGGCGAAATCCTCAAGTTCTGGACGGCTGCCTATAACCTGATTGAGTATTGTAATAAGTTTATTACCTATGCCGAGGCGTCCCCCGTGTATCACGTGCAGGACACCGATGGCAACTACGAACTGGATGCCAAGGGCGACAGCATTGCCGACAAGGAGATGCTGCAGTGGATTGGCGAGGCCAAGTGTCTGCGTGCGATGATTTATCACGATCTCGTGGTCATGTTTGGCGACGTGCCTTTCACTTTCGTACCCACAACAGTTCGTGGCATTGAGACCATCCCCGTGGTGGACCGCGAGGAAATCCAGAAAACCCTCATCGCTGACTTGCAAAAGGCATCTGTCAACATGTCATCGACGGCCAGCACAACCGTGGAGCGCTGCTCTAAGGAGTTCGCCCAAGGCCTGATTGCACGTATCGCCCTGACAGCCGGCGGCTACTCGCTGCGTCCCAACACCAGTGACCAGAAGAGCTACGGCACCATGCAGCGCCCAGGTAACTATCAAGACTACTATCGCACTGCGATGAACTATGCTGACTCGGTAATCTCTGCCGGCACCCACAACCTGAAACTCAGTTATCAGGATGTGTTCGTCAACGAATGTAACTATCAGGTCATCAACAACGACGACCCCATCTTCGAACTGCCTTTTGCCAAGGAATCAACAGGTAACACTGGCTATACCCAAGGTCCCACCTACAATTCCTACGAAGGTAAGACCGTCGGTCCGTGGGGTAAGTGCGGCGGCAACATGCATGTCAATGCCTTCTACCGTTTCCTGTTCCGCGACGGTGACTTGCGCCGTGAGTTTGTCAATGGTATGTGGTATTACAGCTACTTCACCAATGCCGAGGGCAACCTGGCCGACTCTGTCTACTTCCGCAACGACTACTATCTTCACAACAACAAGTGGTCGAAGCTTTGGACTTCAGAGAGTTCCGCGCTGGGCGACATCACCGAGGGCTCCACGGGTATCAACTATCCGTACATGCGCTATGCTGACATACTGCTAATGTATGCCGAGGCTGCCAACGAACTGAATGGCGGTCCTACGCAGAAGGCCATCTCCTGCCTTGAGCAGGTACACAGCCGTGCCTTCACTGACGGCGATCCCCAGTTCATTGCCCAGGCCGGTGTTTCGAAGGAAGCTTTCCAGAAAGCGGTGATGGACGAACGTAAATGGGAGTTTGCCGGTGAGAACTCACGTTGGCGCGACCTGGTACGTACCAATACCTATGGTGAGGAACTGGTCTATAGTTTCCTGCGCTACTATGCAGTCGGTATGAACTGTAGTTCAGGCTATGAGGACGACATCGTCGCCCATGACAGCCAGGATGGCAACGACTACCTGTCAGCTTTGCCTGGTATGCGTGTCTATTACCACACCTATAACCTCAGCGAAGCCAATGCCTATGCGCTCCGAATGTTCAGAGGACAGATGTATGGCTACAACGTGAATGATGCAGGTATTGTCACACAGCAATATCCCAACCAGTCGTTCCAGAGCCTCCGCATCTTCAATGCCTACAGACCTGCAGGCTCGGCGCCTGTCACCAGACAGATCACCCAAGGTGGATTCTCTGCCAAGGCATGGATTCCCGCCGACATGTATAACTGGTATAACGAGAACACCGGTCTGCCTAACGACTATTGTAAGTACACCTTCTACGGCTATATCCGTTGCGACGACA
>JAEEGG010003490.1_pt1 | contig 39140 bp, 29 predicted proteins | sample 9134161 | NCBI WGS metagenome assembly JAEEGG01 (sample SAMN16246543, study PRJNA631951) | gut metagenome | biome: gut microbiome; feature: rumen; material: CR-attached | host: Bos | place: Iran: Karaj | collected 2018-10 | reverse complement strand
CTGTAAAAGATGCTTCTGGACACATTTTGAACAATGATAGAACTATAGTTTATGGTGATGGTTTTGTTATTTTCGCGGGTGTAACAGATGAGAGTTTGGATGCCCAAACACTACACCACAATTATTTTATAACCTCATATACAGGTCCTCACAATCCGCAAAGCTACAACAAGATGGACAATTATGATTATATATCTCCCAATCTAAGTGAGCAGTTTTCAAGAACCCATGACTTGCAGTATGCCGATCTAAATGCAAAAGGCATAGAGGGTGCCTTGCAACAAACGAACACATGGAAAGCGGATCTGCAATTAGCCGCAGCAAATGCAATGACTGTCCCTTTCAATCCCGATCCAATAGACCGTGCAAGATCCATAGTGACTGCTACTGCCTTTGGGGTCATTGGATTATATAAAGCTGAGATGCAGTTTGTAAAGTCCGCATGGAACAAATTATTTGGTAATTAGCTATATAAAATATGCGAAATTTTATCTTCTTGATTTTAACATTAATAATAGTTGGTTGTGGACGTAATATTCATTCGGAACGATATGTGATTCACTGCACCGAAAGGGATTTTGTTCAAAAAGTGGATTCTTTGAAAAGTGTCCATCCTGATTTGAGGCAAACAACTTATGGCCATGATGAAAGTTGTGAGGATTCGGACAGAATAATGATGCCATTTAAATCTATGGGACGTAAGGATATCCTAGATTATGAATTCGTATTTAATATTCCCTCTGAAAACAGATCATTCTGCTGTCTTATTCCCTCATATGATTCGCTGAGTCAAGATAAAGAATTCTATTTGGAATTTATCTCAGTTTCCGACAAGAACCATTCTGTGTATTATGGCATCAACACAAAGGAGTTGTCAAAAGAAGATAATTCCAGGTACAAACGCATTCTGGAGAATTGCATTCTGGAAAAGCTGAATGTAGAGTGGGAAAGAAGCTCCAATTTTTGATATGAACGCAACGTATAATTGTTTTTTACCTCCGTGAAATCACCCCCACATGCCCCGCAACCTTTCCATAACTTCAAAAAAAATCCCTATCTTTGCCCTGTTAAAATCACTTCGCCATGCCTCCCGCTTTTCGCTATTCACTGTCAACTATTTACTGCCCCGCGGCACGGTACTACCATTCCACACTCTCCATCTGGCTCTCGGTTGATCCGATGTCCGACAAGTACCCAGGAGTGTCTTCGTACACGTATTGTGGGAACAATCCGGTAAGGTTGGTGGATGAGGACGGGAGAGAGATATGGATTATAGGAGAAGACGGTTTCGAATATCAATACTTTAATGGGAAACTATACACTTCAGACGGGGATGTTTGTTCAGTTATAGAAGGAAGCTTTGAAGAAAATGTATTGAACACACTTGATGTTCTTCGTAGTACAAAAACGGGAGGGAGAATTATACGAGATTTGGAAAACTGTGATGAAAAAGTTGCGATTGTTAATGCTGATAGAAGGACTGATAGGCCAGGAAAAGATGCATTTATTCACACAGGACGTATTGCATGGAATCCTAAAGGGGGAGGGTATGTACAAACAACCCGAGGAAAACGGAATGATGCGATAACTAATTTGGGTCACGAATTAGTTCACGCACATGACAAATATGTTGAAAAACTTAGTCCTGATGTGTTAAACAGGCAAATTGATCATTGTCCTTTAAAAGAGTGGAGAGCCGTCTATTACGAAAACCGCATGAGAAAAGAATTAGGACTACCATATAGAACTGGATACACGACAGAACAAAAGAGAGGAGATAGTACATTCCTATATTTTACACGAATGCTGGACTCTTTTAACCATCCTTATAAAATTTGGTAAAGAAAGTAAATAATAATATCAATCATGAAAAAAGCAATAGTTTTCATATTCAATGTGATGTTGCTGATATGGAGCAATGGACAAGCGTATTATATTTGCCAAGAAGCCGAAAAGTACTTTTATGGAGTAGATGGGCGTGAACAATCTTATGAAAAAAGTTTCAACCTTTATGAAAAAGCCGCAAAGGAAGGGTGTGTGTTAGCTGAATATAAACTCGCCGACTTTTATTGGAATGGCCTTGGCGTTGATACATCCTATCAAATGGCATTCAAATGGTTAAAAATTGCTGCAAAGCATGGATCTCCCGATGCGCAATATGACTTGGGTCTTTGCTATTTTTTTGGGTGGGGATGCAAGGAGAAACCAGAAAAAACGTTCAAATTGTACTTAAAAGCAGCCAATAACGGGAATAAACTTGCAAGAGAAGCTTTACAAGAATGGGGAATGTATAAATACAACTGCGGTTATAATCTCCCAGAACTGTTTGGGATGGAGGGTTATGATTGGTATCACTACTTTATGGAAGAAGAAGAATAGATACTATTGTTATACATACAATAACAAGATAAAAAACTTGCTATTATGCCCCACACCCTGTCCCCTGACCCCTGCAACCTGTACTCTCCCGCGGCACGGCACTACAACTCCGACCGCTCCATCTGGCTCAGCGTGGACCCGATGGCGGATAAGTACCCGGGAGTGAGTCCGTACGTGTATTGTGGGAATAATCCTGTAAGGTTGGTGGATGAGGATGGAAGGGATGTTTGGATAGTAGCTTACGGCGCTGGTTATACCAATTCTGATAATATAGGAGGTCCTCACGATCTTGGTGACGGGTTCAAACTAAATGCACAAGCTTATGCCAATAAAATAAGAAATAGCCCAGGTTTTAATCCAGAAAACGATGAGGTGGTACTCGTAGAGGCCAAAAGCATGGAACAATTAGTAGCCGCAACTAACAAAGAATACGATAAAGGTAAAATAGTTGAACTCACTTTATTCAGTCACGGAACTAATGCCGCGGCATGCCTTGGAGGACAAACCGACAATGAGGTCGGGGAGGAAAAATCCTTTTTGCAAAGAAAAAATTATGATTTGAGAGAACTGAATTATACAACGATGTCTCAAATCGACCGTGATAATTTCACCAATAACGCTACTGTGAGATTTTTTGGTTGCCGTATTGGGGGAGTTACAAAAGACGACATGGACGTATCATTTGCGCAATATTTTGCAAACTATCTTGGCGGTGATAGGCGTGTTCAAGCCTTTGTGGGTCCTGCAGAATTCACAAGAAATTCAAGCGGCCAAGTCACCTATCCTGGTAGAATGATACGTTCAGCTGATAAAAAGAATCAAAAAACAAATCTCAGCACCTATATTCCTCAATAATTCACTATGAAAACCAATGCAACCATAGTAAAGATTGTGTCCATGCTGACAATCCTTTTGGTGCTTTTTTGTACAGAAGGATCCTCTCAAAATAATTTAAAAAACGAATTGAAACAAATCGAGGATATGCCCTATTTTACTGAACGGCAAGGGAATTGCCCAGATAGTGTTTATTGGGATATAGTAAAAAGAGGACTTGATGTCATCCCCGATTTAATTAATTGTATCACCTCCACCGATAGCACACAAATCCCTATTCCAAATTGGGGCGGATACTATACAATTGGGGATATCGCATTCTCAATTATTTGCGATATTATACATGGGATGCCCCTGCAAGAATTATATTCAAAGGGGAAAGTTGCTGCAGACAATCGAGCAAACATGGTTTACCACTCATTTGTAAGTTCATTCAAGAGTAATAGACGGGTATTGAAACATCAAATGAAAAAATGGTATAAAATACATAAGGCAGACCTTATATGGACTATTGATGATTCTAAGTGGTATCCATCAAAAGACTGCGAATATATCATCAGTCGTCATCCTGCTGGTGGTTATTATAAATTCAATCCTATTGAATAATCTGAATTTTCATCTATTCTATACACAGTGTGTCATTTACTATAACACAAATAATTGTATCTATTACCCCAAAATATACTATGAAAATATATCTCAACATTTTCTATTCTGACATCACTTTCCCGCCCCCTCCCGCGGCGCGGTACTACCATTCCACCCTCTCCATCTGGCTGAGCGTGGATCCGATGTCGGACAAGTACCCGAGCATGTCTCCGTACACGTATTGTGGGAACAATCCGGTAAGGTTGGTGGATCCGAACGGGGAGGAGATCTCTGATAATTTTGATTGGATCAGGGATCTTAAAACTGGTCAGTTCATCTGGAGAGATGATGTTACCTCTGCTGCCACAACACCAGATGGCTATTCATACGTTGGTCACAATGATAAGGACATTTTGCATTGTTTAAATATTCGTACTTCGTACCCCGAACAATCTTTTAAAAATGCAGGAATAGGGATTAAAGGTGTATTTGGATGGCCCGGATTCGCTGTCAATGTGGCATGGGGTGAAGGTCACGCAAATCTTTATGCCCAAGCTGTATCAGGGTATTCCGAAAAACTTAAAAACTCGAACAATTTGACAGGACGATGTTTTAAGGGGATTGAATTCATCTCGTATGTCACTCAAAAACAATTTTCGGGTTCAAAAAGCACACAAATGTTAGAAGCTGGTCATCTATCCATAGATGCTGAAAATATAGGGAATTGCTCAATCACAGGATATTATAAAATTCCGCAGGAGGCAATTATCGCACAACAAGGCACTTCCACGATAAAGGCCAGAGTGTTTATTCCCGCCCAATCAATTTTGCCAAACACAGTTTTCCACTCAGCGACTTGTTCCTTAGGCGATACCAACCCCGAACTTCTGATTCGAAGCAATCCCATCAAACTCAAATGGGGACTGATGCTCACCCCTATTATTAGAAGAATGCCATAATCTATTGAAAAAGTACCATGATAAAACGAACATTGATTTGTGTTGCCTTCATTTTAGTTGCGCAGACTTGTGGTTTTGCACAAAATGGACTTAATGCCTCAACAGAGCGCTGTCTTATCCTCAACAGCCAGATTAATGATTGGAGGGCAGAATATTTTGACAATGTGAGATTCAATGATTCAGTCATTGAAGCCGCAACAGAAGGGCTATCCATTTGTGAAGCCGATTCATGGTTTGAACAAGAATTCACCTTCAGTCTCGTGGAAGCATACGTGCGCGCCAAAAGATACGATGATGCTCTTCATACAGCATACATTCACCATAAAGTCATTGAAAACTTTTATCCATATCATTACAATATGCTATATGACGAAGTTATGGTGGTGAAATGCCACGACGAAGGGGATATTGAACAAAGGAATATTTACATTGCAAAATTGATTGCGGCAATAGAACCATACATAAAGAAACACCGCAGAAGGATTGATTTTTTATGTGGCATCGATGATTTTAATAACAACATCTCCAAGTATCATAAAGAAATCAGACTATGGGCCGACAACGCTATCTATTACTTTTTGCAATTGCTTGTTGACCCTGTCAATACACGGGCAAAACTTGCCTCAAAAAAATATTCTTTGGATTTTATTGATTATGTCAAACATAGTGTTAAATGTATTGTTTTTTTTGATTGCAACTCAAATATAGAACCGGAACAATAACCCCCCATGCCCCGCAACCTTTCCACTTCCAGCTCCACTTTTCCGCCCCCTCCTGCGGCCCGGCACTACCATTCCACCCTCTCCATCTGGTTGAGTGTTGATCCGATGAGTGACAAGTACCCTTCGACCTCTCCGTACACCTATTGCGCGAACAATCCGGTGAGGCTGGTGGATGAGGATGGGAGGGAGATTGGTTATGTAGATGAGGCGGTGCAAGAAAAGATTAATGCTTTAATAGACAAGAATAGTCCCGATTATTGTCGTGCATTTGCGCGTGTTTATCGTAGGCTGGAGAGATCAAAACAACTTTACAATTTTTATGATGTATCATCGAATGAACTACCAAAGGATGAATTAACGGGGAAACATTATTTCGGTTTATTTTCGCATAATTTGTATGGTGATGCCAATTTTAGAATTTGGCTGGGGGAAGGGGTCAGCATACAGGGACTTAATGGGGGGAATAATATCTATTCTAATTCCGAGTCACAAGAGAGGACTTCTGAAAAAGGAGGATTTAACCAACGTTATACTACCCTTTTTGAAGAAACATACCATGCTGCTGATTATGATAGAGGGAGATTGGATTATGACAATCCAACTTGTATGGATGAAGCACGAGCTTGGAAATTTGCAACAAAAGCTCCACATACAAAAATGTTGTATGGTTTTTTTGGTACAACTTTTGCTGGTTTAATAGCAGAGGGAACTACTATACAAAACGCAAACCTACTACATGATGGTGAAGTTGGCACTGATTTCGAGGGAATATGGCATGTATTAAGAGGGAAAAATGGTGGAGGCGTATTCGAAAATTTACCACTAAAGAAAAAAAACCAAAAAAAATGAGAAAATACCATTTGGATTTTTTGACATTCTGTTGGCTCTTCGCTAATTGTATATGTATACATGCGCAATGTGTTGAGCCAGATAATTTGACATATAAAAGAAACGCATACTATCTTAATGGGATGAAAGTGCCATATACCGGATGCGTTGAAGGATACGTTCACAATCCATTACATTCGTTGGGTGGTGGAAGGTTTGCAAATTGTATGATTGGCACCTATCAATTAAGCACTGGTGACTCCTCTGTCTATATCGGATGTGAATATGTCGCTTATGTTAAAGGCAAACTGAATAATGGGAAAGAAGTTGGTGTCTGGGAATTGTATGGGAGGAAAGACCAATTAATAGGAATATGTGATTTTTCTGCAGATAAGAAATTTGCAATATTGACTATATACGCTAATGGCAATCCTATCTGTAGAGGGCCAATGTATTATAATCGGAATAACAATGTCATTTGGAGTGATAGCCACATTGAATGTGATTACTCAAGGTGACTTATAGTTATCTTCCCTTGATAATCAATTGTTAACGGAATTATCCTTTTTAGTCTTGTAAGTATTTTCTGCTAATAGCAAAAAACGGGTTCACTCCTAAATAGTTCGTACCTTTGCCAATACTAAAACGTGGTGTGTACGGAATATACCACCACGTTTCGGTTAAACATTTACAAGAGTATGTTGATGAGTTCTGCTACCGCCTCAACCACCGTGACATTGAAAGTGCGTGGACGCACTTGATTGGGTTGGGAATTGGCGGAGTTGTGATACAGCAATTATTTTGATTTCATCGAATCATCAAAATATGTTCCGTTATCTTTATATTCGTAATTCCAATCATCACACAAGTCAACGGCGTATTTATATGTTTCGCAATACTGTGCGATATAATACACTCCGAGTTCCGTTGCCAAGTTTACGGATGAGTTGACTTTCAAAGGAATTGCTGACCACTTAACCACGGAATCCCTCAAACCTTCGTTGCAGGAAATTTTATTTCCATTTCTGTCATACCCGATAACTACAGCAAAAAATAAGTTTTTTGATTTTGGTGTCATTCGGAGATATAAGGATTCGTTTGTCATCTCGTCAATTTTTCTAATGTGTGTCATATTCGTTTTGTATATTTTTCTGTTATTATTTATACGATTTGATGCGCTTATTTTTGGATGTTTATTCTCATTATTGTTGTCATTATTCGTTTGTGGTTTTTTATCACTTTCATTATCAAGACCTTGCACACTATTCAAATAATCTAAAATTTCTTCTTTTGAATATGCGTTTTGTATGTGATTTTTTAGTATTTTTGCAACCTCTCCTTGAGGATGGGTGACGGGCGTTTCCGCCCCAAGAACTGCAATGGTATCCGCAACATCCTCAATGAGATTTTTTGTTAGAAATACTTCGTGTGCATATAATCTGTTAGTAATTGTGTTGTCTATCACCTCAACAACACAAATGTATTTTTCTTCCTTTATTATTATTGGTGCAGCAATCATCCCAGTTTTTTGCTTTTTACCGTGTACATTGTAATAATCCAATGGTAGTATAATTGTCCCATTTTCCAATGTTGGTTTTATTGCAGCAAAAGCGATTGCCTTGATTCTTGACATTCCGTGGTGTAGTGCATTTTTAATACCTTTTTCGTCAAAAAGGACATTGCCGAATTGTGTTGATGCTGAATTTCCACAAGTATTAAAATAGTCTATTACTTGCTGCTTCAAAGTTTTCCCTTCTATTGGTGAAAATTCTTCACCAGATAATTTACAAACTGGATTTTCAGACAGTAATTTGTTAGATATATTATCATATTCCTTTTTAATTTGTTGCTCATTATCCATATAGAAAAAATATTCCATATCTTTATATTTTATTATTTACAAGACTAAAAGGGGTGATTCCGGTAATAATATTAATGTACTTGTGTGTCACTATTACAAGACAAAAGGGGATTGTCCCGAGTTTATCTGGTTTCAGTCGAAACTGAGGTACGGCTTGAGTCTGTCGATGAGCTCGGTGTAGGCGTGGGTGATGGACTGGAATTCGCCGATGTCGTTGATTTTCCCGTTTTTGGACACGTAGTTGGTGATGGTTTTGGCCAAGTAGGCGTCGATGTAGGGGTGGGCGACCAACTCCTTGTAAGAGCTGCGGTTGACGTGGATGCGACGGATGGCGGCGGCGCTGACGGTGAAGTACTTCTCGCAGAGGGTGAGGTCGATGTTCTGGAGGATGTAGATCTCGCGCAGTTGCGCCAGCGAGTGGAAGCCGCCGAGTCTGTCGCGGTACTCCACGATCTTGCGGGCGCGTTTGCTGCCGAAGGTGGGCACGCGGGTGATGTCGCCCGTGTCGCAGCGGTTGAGATCGACCTTGACGATGGCGTAACCCTGCTCTCGGGGCAGGGGCTTGAGCGGGTCGTGGCGCTGGGACTGGCGGTAGCCGGTGCTGTCGCGCCCGTACTGTGGGTTGTTGGCGTGCCCTCGGCTGTAGTGCGGGTAGGCGCGGTCGCGGGTGTGGAGACGGCTGGCGTAGGCGGAGTCGCGGGCGGCCTGCACCGAGTCGGCGGCGGCCTGTTGCGACGCATAGAACTCCTCCACCTCCTGCCGGAAATCTTCCACGTTCACGACGGGTTCCCGATGCTTGTCGTACAGAAAATAGAAGGCGAAGGCGGCGGCGATGAGAGCGAGGAGCGTCGCCGTAGCGAAAAACTCTCCCCGCGAGGTGCTGAAAAATCGTTTCATAGTATATTTGAGTTTAATGAGTTGGTATCGTATTTCTTCCTAAAAAAAACTTTTCGGGCATTTTTTTATGCCGTTGACAAAGATACAACTTTTTGAAATACAACACTATGCTTATTTGTGGCGCAGTCGCGGACAGCCGATGGAATTTGAAAACAGCACTCTTTTTTCACTTTTTTGTACTTTTGCAACCTTAAAATCAATGATAATGAAAAAAACATCGCTTCTTTTTTGTGCCATCCTGATGGCTTTTTTGTTCGGTGCGCAAGCGCAGAGTGTGGTCTATTACACTCGGGAAATCACTCCGGAGTCGTTGCTGAAGATATACCAGGCGTTGGGCGTGGAGGTGGAAGGCCGTGTAGCCGTGAAGATCTCCACGGGGGAGAGCGGCAACAACCACTATCTGAAGCCCACGCTCATCCAGCCGTTGGTGGAGGCCGTCAACGGCACCGTTGTGGAGTGCAACACCGCTTACGGCGGTTCGCGTCAGGATGTGAAGAAGCATTGGGCCACCATCCACGAGCACGGTTTCGACACGCTCTTTGCTGTCGATATCATGGATGAGTACGACCAGATCCGCATTCCCGTGCAGGATCGCACGCACCTCAAATACGACATTGTGGGCGGGCACTTGGCCAACTACGACTGGATGATCAACTTGGCGCATTTCAAGGGGCATGCCATGGGCGGTTTCGGCGGCGTGTTGAAGAACGCCAGCATCGGCGTGGCTTCCACTGCGGGCAAGGCGTACATCCATTCGGCCGGAAAGACCGACGACGCGTCATTGGCCTGGACTCCTAAGTACCTCGCCGCCGGCGCCACGCAGGATCTCTTCCTCGAGTCGATGGCCGCAGCCGCACAGGCCGTCCACAACTACATGAACGGCCACGTCATTTACATCAACGTGATGAACAACATGTCGGTCGATTGCGACTGCGACGGCACGCCCGAGAAGCCGAAGTTGAAGGACATGGGCATCGTCGTCAGTCTTGATCCCGTGGCGGCTGACCAGGCCTGCCTCGACATGGTCTTCGGCCATGTGGCCGCCGATGGCGACGACAACGCCCCGCTCATCAAGCGCATCAACCGGCAGCATGGCACCTATATCACCGAGTATGCCGAGAAGATCGGCCTCGGCTCGCGCAAGTACGTGCTGATTGATTTGGACAAATAGGGTAGGGCAGGGGTGCTTGTCTGCTATCGCTCCACCTTCACGACCTTCACTTTCCCCTGGCGTTTGAGTTCGGCGAACTCCTGTTTGGCGGCGGCGAGTTGCTTTTGGAAGGCCTCGCTGGCGTGCAGGCGCGCCACCACGCCGGCGGCGATGAGGTAGCCCGCGTCAACGTCGCTCTGCCAGTGGTAGCCGCAGATGACGCGGCTCTCTCCGAAGGCGATGCCGCGGCGCAGGATGGTGTCTTGGTTGTCGGGGTTGATTTCGGCGAGCACGAGCGCTACGGCAAAGCCGCCTGCGGTATGCCCCGACGGATAGGAGCCGTTCTTGGAGAGTTCCTCCTCGTCGGAGGGCTTGCAGGTGCCGTCGTTGAAATAGACGAAGGGGCGCGTGCGCTTGTAGTACTCCTTGGCCTCGGTGGTGCCGTACCAGCCGGAGGCGTCCTGCAGGATGCTCACGAGTTTGAAGAGCTCGGGGGTGCTCTCCTTGTCGATGGTGACACCGAAGGCGGGGCTGAAGGCACGGGCATCGCCGGCGGCGCTGCAGTCGCAGTCCTCCAACGCCTGTGCGCCGCGCGGGGTGTCGCGCATCGCCCGGCCCCAATAGTAACGGTACTGGTCATAGACAAAGCGCGCGCTGCGTTCCGCCGGCGGCGTCTCCAGCACGTTCAGACTACTCGGGACCTCGTCCGGACGGATGACGGATTTCACATCTTGCGCCTGGGCGGATGTCGCCATCAACAGAAGGGTGGCTATCAATAGGGATGAAAAAGGATGCTTGAGCATGGTCGATAATTTTTTTGCAAAGATAGGAATATTTTTCTCTTATCCATGTTTTTGACATGAAAAAAGCCCGCCATGATGACGGGCTTTTGTATGGGATTGAGTGATGGATTACTGCTTGGTGCCAGTGAAGGTGGCAATCACGATGTCAGCTTCGACGCCGAGGATGGTGGCTTTGTAGTAGATCTTCATCGTGACCGAGGAACCGTTGAAGGTGGCTTGGGCAAGGATCTTCTCAATGGTCTGGTCGGTATATTCACTGATGCCGATCAGGTTGGTGGCGGTGGTGATCATCTCGCCCGTGAGTGAGTTGGGGTCTGTCTCGTATCTGCCGGTACCAGTCTCATCCATCTCGATGACGTACTCCCACATCAGGTTCTGCTTGTTGACGGGGTTCTGAGCGAAGTGCAACTTGCCGCTCTTGGTGGAGGTGGAGTTGTCGGATTGCTTGATGATGTTGAAGGTGCCGCTATAGGTGCCGACATACTGGGCGGAATCGTAGTTTTCGTCCTTGCAGCCGCTGAAGACCACGGCGCAGATGCACACGAGTGCGAATAACATTTTTTTCATTGTGGTAATTTTTATGGGTGAATAATTTATTGTCCTAACTCTTTCTTGATGGCCTCTTGGATGAGGGTCACGAAATCGGCGATGGGCATCACGCCCTGGTCGCCGGCGCCGTGCTGGCGGACGGAGAGGGTGCGGTCGGCCTCCTCTTTCTCGCCCACGATGACCATGAACGGGATCTTGCCGACCTCGGCATCGCGGATCTTGCGGCCCGCCTTCTCGTTGCGCTCATCGACAGTGGCGCGGATGTCCTGCTCTTCCAGCAGTCGCTGCACCTCATGGGCGTAGTCGAGGTATTTCTCGCTGATGGGCAGGATGATGACCTGGTCGGGAGTGAGCCAAAGCGGGAAGTTGCCGCCGGTGTGTTCGAGCAGCACGGCCACGAAGCGCTCCATGGAGCCGAAGGGCGCGCGGTGGATCATCACCGGGCGCAGTTTGCTCTGGTCGGGCGCGGTGTACTCGAGTTGGAAGCGCTCGGGCAGGTTGTAATCCACCTGCACAGTGCCCAACTGCCACTTGCGGCCGATGGCGTCCTTCACCATGAAGTCGAGCTTCGGCCCGTAGAAGGCCGCCTCGCCGTACTCCACGACGGTGTTGAGCCCCTTCTCGGCGGCCGCCTCGATGATGGCGCTCTCCGCCTTGTGCCAGTTCTCGTCGCTGCCGATGTACTTCTCCTTGTTGTTCGGGTCGCGCAGCGAGACCTGGGCGATATAGTCTTTGAAGTCGAGGGTCTTGAAGATGTAAAGGATGATGTCGATCACCTTGCAGAACTCCTCCTTGATCTGGTCGGCGGTGCAGAAGAGGTGGGCGTCATCCTGGGTGAAGCAGCGCACGCGGGTGAGACCGTGCAGTTCACCGCTCTGTTCGTAGCGATAGACGGTGCCGAACTCGGCGATGCGCAGCGGCAGGTCGCGGTAGGAACGCGGCTTGGAGGCGTAGATCTCGCAGTGGTGGGGGCAGTTCATCGGCTTGAGGAAGTACTCCTCGCCCTCCTGCGGGGTGGTGATGGGACGGAACGAGTCGGCGCCGTACTTGGCGTAGTGGCCGGAAGTCTTGTAGAGTTCCACATTCCCGATATGGGGGGTGATGACCTGCTGGTAGCCGTATTTCTTTTGCACTTTCGCCAGGAAGTTCTCCAGGCGCTTGCGCAGGTCTGTCCCCTTGGGCAGCCACAACGGCAAGCCCTGGCCGACGCGCGGCGAGAAGGTGAAGAGCTCCATCTCCTTGCCCAGTTTGCGGTGGTCGCGCTTCTTGGCCTCCTCCAGCATCACCAAGTACTCGTCGAGTTCCTTCTTCTTGGGGAAGGTGATGCCGTAGATGCGGGTGAGTTGCTTGCGCTTCTCGTCGCCGCGCCAGTAGGCACCGGCGGTGTTGATGAGCTTGATGGCCTTGATGGGCGCGGTGTTGAAGAGGTGCGGACCGCGGCAGAGATCGGTGAACGGACCGCTCTCGTAAAAGGTGATGGTGCCGTCCTCAAGGTCGTTGATGAGCTCCACCTTGTAGGTCTCCTCTTTTTGGGTGAAATAGTCGAGGGCCTCCTTCTTGGAGACCTCGCGGCGCACGAACTCGATCTTCTGGGCGGCGAGTTCCTGCATCTTCTTCTCGATGGCCGGAAAGTCGTCGGAGGAGATGGTGTCGTCCATGAAGTCGATGTCGTAATAGAAGCCGTTCTCGATGCTGGGGCCGATGCCGAACTTGGCCTTCGGGTAGAGCTGGGCGATGGCGGCGGCCATGAGGTGGGCGGAAGAGTGCCAATAGACGGCCTTGCCCTCGGGATCATTCCAGGTGAGCAGGGTCACGGCAGCGTCGTCGTCGATGTTGTAGTTGAGGGCCACGACCTTGTCGTTCACTTTCGCGGCCAGCACGTTGCGCGCCAGACCCTCGCTGATGGAGAGGGCGACCTGGTACGGCGTGGTTCCTTTTTCAAACTCCTTCACGGAGTTGTCGGGTAGGGTTATTTTTATCATGATAAAACCGATTGTTGATGACGTTGTAATATGCGCTGCAAAAATACGAAAAAAATGTTTACGCGCCGACATCGCCGGAAAATGTATCGTGGACGGCACGTGACCAAAGGAAGCAGGGGACGCTGCTTTCTCTGATTTCACAACCTTCCCCTTCTCCCTTTAACCTTTAACCATTAACCATTAACCATTAACGAAGCACGTCCGTGCGAAGCTACACGGTCTCTTCGGTATTGCCGGTGTCGTCGGTCGCCTCCTCGGCGCCCTCGACCTCCTCGGGCTCGTCCTCCTCGCGCGGCACTCTCGACACCGCCGCGATGACATCGCCCTCGTTGAGGTTGATCAACTTCACGCCCTGCGTGGCACGCCCCAAAACGCGGAGCGAATCGACGTGCAGACGGATGGCGATGCCCGAACGGTTGATGATCATCAGGTCGTCCTCGTCGGTCACCCGCTTGATGGCAATCAGGCCGCCGGTCTTGTCGGTGATGTTGAGCGTCTTCACGCCCTTGCCGCCGCGGTTGGTGATGCGGTAGTCCTCCAGCAGCGAGCGCTTGCCGAAGCCGTTCTCGGAAACAACCAGGATGTTGTCGTCGGTGCCGTCCACGCGCACCATGCCGATCACGCGGTCGTTGACGCCGGAGAGCGTGATGCCGCGCACACCCATCGAGTCGCGGCCGACGGCGCGGACGGTGTCCTCGTTGAACCTCACCGCCTTGCCGGAGTAGCCGGCCAGCAGCAGTTCGTTGTCGCCCGTGGTGAGTTGCGCCTCCACCAAGTGGTCGTCCTCGCGGATGTTGATGGCGATGATGCCCATGGCGCGCGGACGGGCGTAGCAGGAGAGCGCGGTCTTCTTCACAATGCCCTTCTCAGTGCACATCACAATGTAGTGGTTCTCGCAGTATTCGCTGTCCTTCAGGTCTTTCACGTTGATGACGGCCTTGATCTTGTCGTCGCTCTCGATCTGGATGAGGTTCTGGATGGCGCGGCCCTTGAAGGTCTTGGGGCCTTCGGGGATCTCGAACACGCGCAGCCAATAGCAGCGGCCCTTCTCGGTGAAGAAGAGCAGGTAGTTGTGGTTGCTGGCGATGTAGAGTTGTTCGGTGAAGTCGGCCTCGCGGGTGCTGCTGCCGCGCGAGCCGCGACCGCCGCGGGCCTGCGACTTGTAGTCGGAGAGCGGCGTGCGCTTCACGTAGCCGAGGTGCGACACGGTGATGGCCATGTCGGTGTCGGCGTAGTTGTCCTCGATGCGGAAGTCGGCTGTCTGATAGTTGATGTGCGAGCGGCGTTCGTCGGCGTACTTGCCCTTCAACTCGGTGAGCTCGTCCTTGATGACCTGCATCTGCAACGCCCGTTCGGCGAGGATGCTCTCGAGACGCTGGATAAGCGCCATCAGGTCGTCGTACTCCTTCTGCAGGCGCTCGCGCTCCAGTCCGGTGAGCTGGCGCAGGCGCATCTCCACGATGGCGCCGGCCTGGATCTCGGTGAACCCCCAGCGGTCCATGAGGGCCTGTCGGGCATCGTTGGCGGTCTGCGAGGCGCGAATGGCGGCGATGATCTCGTCGATGATGTCGAGTGCCTTCAGCAGGCCTTCGAGGATATGGGCGCGTTCCTGCGCCTTCTTCAACTCGTAGCGGGTGCGGCGGACCACCACGTCGTGGCGGTGGTTCACGTAGCACTCGATCAACTGCTTCAGGTTGAGCGTCTCGGGACGGCCGTTCACCAAAGCCACGTTGTTGATGCTGAACGATGACTGCAACGCCGTGTATTGGTACAACTTGTTGAGCACCACGTTGGGAATGGCCTCTTTCTTGAGGTCATAGACAATGCGGGTGCCGTTGCGCTTGTTGCTGAGATTCTCGATGTTGGAGATGCCGTCGATCTTGCCCTCCTTGACGAGGTCGGCGGTGTGCGAGATCAGGTCGGAAGGCCCGACAAGGTAGGGGAGGGAGGTGACGACGATGTGGTTCTTGCCGTTGTGCTCCTCGATGGAGGCGTCACCGCGCATGACCACGCGGCCACGGCCGGTGGTGAAGGCGCTGCGCACGCCGTCGTAACCGTAGATGGCGCAGCCCGACGGGAAGTCGGGACCTTTGATGTACTGCATCAACTCCTCAATGGTGATGTCGGGGTTGTCGATGTAGGCGATGATGCCGTCGCACACCTCGCCGAGGTTGTGCGGGGCCATGTTGGTGGCCATGCCCACGGCGATGCCGGACGAGCCGTTCACCAACAGCGCCGGGATCTTGGCAGGCAGCACGGTCGGCTCGTCGAACTCCTCGGAGAAGTTCTTCCGCATATCGACGGTGTCCTTCTCGATGTCGTTCAGCAACTCCTCGGCGCACTTGCGCAAGCGGGCCTCGGTGTATCGCATGGCGGCGGGAGAGTCGCCATCGACGCTGCCGAAGTTGCCCTGCCCATCCACGTAAGGCAGGCGCATCGACCAGTCCTGCGCCATGCGCACCATCGCGTCGTAAACCGCCGAGTCGCCGTGCGGATGGTACTTACCAAGCACCTCACCCACGATACGCGCCGACTTCTTGTAGGGCTTGCCGGCCACAATGCCTTGGTCCCACATGGCATACAAAATGCGGCGGTGCACCGGCTTCATGCCGTCGCGCGCGTCAGGCAGTGCGCGGGCCACGATCACCGACATCGAATAGTCGATGTAGGCCGACTTCATCTGCTCTTCTATGTTTACATGAACGATTTTTTCTCCTTCTGCCATTTTATTTTCCTTTATTGTTTTATAATATATTGATAATCAGTTATTTATGTTTGAAAAACAACATGGCAAAGATACGATTTTTTTTTGAAAAAATCAATCTCTTTTGATTTTTAGCGAAAAAATTTTCTTCTCGCCCCCCTGTCACCAAATTTTTTACCCGCCTCAAATCGCGCCGTTTTGCCCCTTAAATGCCCAAAATCGAAAAAAATGACATTCTGATAGTATATCCTTTTTTTATTTGGGCGCCGGACGGGCTGTCCGCTTTACTTCTCTTCGCGGTCGCCACGGCAGCAGGGCGGGCGACATAGAGCCGCACGGCCGTGCGGCTCTACAGCGGCTTCCGTCGGTCGCCGCTCGCCCGCCGCTGCCGTAGGCCACCGCGTGCGTTCCGTGCCCGCTCCCATCCCTGGCGCAAGGCAACGTACACCCCGTCGTCCTCGACGATCCCCTCTCCCGAGCCGCACTCCCCCGCTCCATTGGGAGAAGGGGCCCGGGAGAGGTTAAACATTTAAACTTTCATCGGGAACGCCAATTGCCAAAAAAATGCTATCTTTGCAAACCGATTCAGACCTTTTCTCAAAATGTCTGATTCTATCTTAAATTATTGAAATTCAGAAAATTATAAACATCAACATTAAAATTAAAAATACTTATGGAAAGAGACAACAAGATTTTTGAATTGATCCAGAAGGAGCGCGAGCGCCAGACCAAGGGCATCGAATTGATTGCGTCGGAGAACTTCGTGAGCGACCAGGTGATGGAAGCCATGGGTTCGGTGATGACGAACAAATATGCGGAAGGTTATCCGGGAAAGCGCTATTATGGTGGCTGTCAGGTGGTTGACCAAAGCGAGACCATCGCCATCGAACGCGCGAAGCAACTCTACGGCGCCTGCTGGGCCAACGTGCAGCCCCACAGCGGCGCCCAGGCCAACATGGCCGTCTTCATGGCGTGCCTCAAGGCCGGCGACACCTTCATGGGCATGAACCTCAACCACGGCGGTCACCTCTCCCACGGCAGCGCCGTCAACTTCTCCGGCATCATGTTTAACGTGGTCGATTACAGCGTCCGCGAGGACACTGGCATGGTCGATTACGACGAGATGGAGAAGCGCGCCCTCGAGACCAAGCCGAAACTCATCATCGGTGGCGGTTCCGCTTACAGCCGCGACTGGGATTGGGCCCGCATGCGCGCTATCGCCGACAAGATCGGCGCCATCCTGATGGGCGACATCAGCCACCCCTCCGGCCTCATCGCCAAGGGCTACCTCAACAACGCCGTCAAATACTGCCACATCGTGACCACCACCACCCACAAGACCCTCCGCGGACCTCGTGGCGGCCTCATCCTGATGGGCGAGGATTTCGACAACCCGTGGGGCAAGACCACCCCGAAGGGTGAGATCAAGAAGATGAGCGCCCTGCTCGACAGCGCCGTCTTCCCGGGCGTACAGGGCGGACCGCTGGAGCACGTCATCGCCGCTAAGGCCGTCGCCTTCGGCGAAGCTCTCACCGACTCCTACGACCAGTACATCCAGCAGGTCATGAAGAACGCCAAGACCATGTGCCAGGCCTTCATCGACAAGGGCTACAAGGTCATCAGCAACGGCACCGACAACCACCTGATGCTCATCGACCTCCGCACCAAGTTCCCCGAACTCACCGGTAAGGAAGCCGAGAACGCCCTCGTGGCCGCCGATATCACCGTCAACAAGAACATGGTCCCGTTCGACAGCCGCAGCGCCTTCAAGACCAGCGGTCTGCGTATCGGTACCCCTGCCATCACCACCCGTGGTCTCAAGGAGAACGAGATGGGCGTCATCGTCGATATGATTGACTCCGTCCTCTGCGACCCGACCAACGAAAGTCTCATCGCCAAGACCCGTGGTCAGGTGAACGAGATGATGCAGAACCGTCCGCTTTTCGCTTGGTAATCCTATCTTTGCAAATACCGAAAAGGCCTCTGTGAAAGAGGCCTTTTCTCTTTTTCAATTCAAAAAAATGAAAACAACTCCTTATTTCTGTCTGTGCGAGTGTGACGAAAAGTGGAGCGCCCTCTACCTGAAGGCGTTGAACATCGCCACGGAGCGGCATCGCGGCCAGTGCGACAAGGGCGGTGCCCCGTACATCGGTCATGTGATGCGCGTCTCCCAAAACTGCGATACGCCGGAAGCCGCCGTCGTGGCGCTCTTGCACGACACCATCGAGGACACCGGCGTCACCGCGGAGTGGTTGCGCGCGCAGGGCTTCCCGAAACGCGTTGTGGATGCTGTGGTCGCCCTCACCAAGCGCGAAGGCGAGACCTACGAGCAGTTCATCTGCCGCGCCGGCCGCAACAAACTCGCCCGTAGTGTCAAAGTCGCCGACTTGGAGGACAACATGGACATCCGGCGCCTACTCGACCTGCCCGAAGAGGGCGTCGAACGGCTGCGGCGCTACCTTTGGGCCTGGCACTACCTCCGCCGCCTCGGCGACCGCTAATTTCAGTTTGTTGCAAACGGGCACTCCTTTCGATGAAAGTCGTGCGTTAGCGACACAACTGAGCGCCGCAGAATCAAACTGCGGAATCGGCGTTGTCGGCCAGCTCATTTTCCCCTGTTGGGATGACATGTCCGAAATAAAGTCATACGGGCCGGAACCCTGTCGGCGTGCCGACAAGTGCGTAAATCCTTAGTTATTGACGTTCAACTTCTTATATCGTTTCTGCCGTTGTTGCCAACGCTCGCGCGCGTACTGCTGCATGTCGGACACCTCGTCGCTCTCGTCGATGATCTCCAACCCGAAGATGGTCTCGATGATGTCCTCCAGTGTCAGAATTCCTTGGAAGCAGCCGTACTCGTCGATGATGAGGGCGATCTGCGACTTCTGTTTCAGGAGCGAGTCCCAGATATCGCTGATGGACTTGTCTTCGTTGAAATAGGGGAGGTCGCGCTTGATGTCGCCGAGGGTGAGGTTGAACTTGTCCTCGGCAAGGTTCTCGAGGGCGTCGTCGCGGAGGACGTAGCCGGTGATGTATTCGGGCGACTCGGCATAGACGGGGATGCGGGAGAAGTGGTCATACTGGTCGTCGTCGTAATACTCGCGCAGGGTCATCTTCTCGGGCGCGATGGCGGCCACCACGCGCGGCGTCATCACATCGGCGGCCTTCACGTTGTCCAACTTGATGATGTTCTGGATGATCTTGTTCTCGTCCTCTTCGATCACGCCCTCCTCTTCGCCGGCGTTGGCCATCGCCAGCACCTCCTCGCGGCTCACGACCGACTCGGCACCCTCCCGGTTGACCAACCGGCCGATGAACTGGACCAGGACGACCAACGGGTACATCAACACGATGAGGATGCGGATGGTCTTGACGGTGAAGCCCATCAGTTGCTTCCAGTGCGTGGAACCGATGGTCTTCGGGATGATTTCGGAGAAGATGAGGATGAGCAGGGTGGTGACGACGGAGACCAGTCCGAACCAGACGCTGCCGAACACGAGGGTGGCCTGCTGCCCCACGCCCGCCGCACCGATGGTGTTGGCCACCGTGTTGAGCGACAAAATCGCCGCCAACGGCTTCTCCGGCTCCGTCTTGTATTTCTTGAAAAGTGCCGCATGTTTATAGCCCTCTTCCTCTTTCATCATGATGTAAGAGAGCGATGTGGACATGAGCGCAGACTCCAACAGCGAGCACAAGCATGAGATGGCCATGGCGCCGAGGAGAAAGACAAATAGTAGTATCATGTTAGTTTTGTGATGGTTATATGTGCTGCAAAAAATGCGGCTGCAAAATTACACATAATATTTGAGATACAACACGGGAATTTGTGAGGATGTGAAATACTTTATCCGCGTCTTTCTCCGTTATAGCTATAGTTTCAACATTTTGATGTTTGAAAAAAATAGGTGGAGATGGCGTGGGGAGGGACTCTCCGTTGTAATTTTGCAACCAATTTGTAGATAAAAGTATATTGTCATGAACATCCCGTTTTTGTTGGAAACCGTTCCTACGGAACAGCACGTGAGTTTTTTTAAGTTAGTGTTCGCCCCGGCCAGTCTCTGGATCATGATCCCGTTGCTGCTGATGCTGTTGTGGGTGATTTTCGTCTTCGTGGAGAGGTGGCTGGCGCTGAACGCCGCCGCCAAGGAGGACCCGAACTTCATGAACCACATCCGTGATTTCGTCCACGACGGCCGCTTCGACTCCGCCGTCGCGCTCTGCAAGGGCAACGAGTCGCCCCTCTCCCACATGATCGAGAAGGGCATCTCCCGTATCGGCAAGCCGCTGAGCGACATCAGCACGGCGATCGAGAATACCGGCCAGCAGGAGGTGCAGGCACTGGAGAAACGGCTCTCCTCCGTCGCCACCATCTCCGGCATCGCCCCGATGATCGGCTTCCTCGGCACGGTCACCGGCATGATCTCCGCCTTCAGCGAGATGGCCGCCAACCCCAACAATGTCAACATCGCCGACCTCTCCGGCGGCATCTATACCGCCATGATCACCACCGTCGGCGGCCTCATCGTGGGTATCATCGCCTACGTCTTCTACAACATTCTGGTGGATAAGGTCTCCTCCCTCATCCATACCCTGGAAGGCCATACCACCGAATTCATGGACCTTCTCAACGAACCCGGCCAATAGCCCTTTAACCTCGAAGTCATGGCTATCAAATCCCGTCACAGTAAGAAAATCGAACCCAACATGTCGTCGATGTCCGACTTGGTGTTCCTGCTGCTCATCTTCTTCGTCATCACCTCCACGTTGGTGTCGCCGAACATGATCAGCATCGACCTGCCGGCCAGTGAGGAGTCGCAGCAGCAGAATCCCCCGCGCAACGTGGAGGTCTATGTCGATACGTTGCGCATGTACTACGTCAACCCCGACGACCCGACCAGCGTCGGCACGCTCTCGCTCGACACGCTTGCCTCGCAACTGCGTTTCGCGATGGAGAACGACCAGTCGCAGCAGAACGTGGTCATCCTGCGCGCCGACCGCGATGTGCCCGTGCAGTGCATGGTCGATATGATGGGCGTCGTCGCCACCCTCAACAAGGAGCGCACCGCCGAAAACAAGGAGATGTACAAGATGGCCATGGCCACCGTCTATCCCTCTGAATAAAACCTTATCACACCATGAAACGCGACAACGAATACAAACTTATCTCCGCCGGCGTCACGCTCGTGTCGTTCGCCTTGCTGATTGTCTTCCTCGTATTCTGCGGCTTCACCTACCTGGATCCTCCGCCGCAGCCGGAAAACCAGGTGGAAGTGATGGTGCAGGAGATCGAGTTGGCGGAAGATATGGGCGGTGGCAACCTCATGGACGGCGGCAACTTCAACCCGCAGAAGCCCACGCCCTCCCCCGAAGTGCCCCCCACACCTACGAAAACAGGGATGAGAAACAATACCCCTACGACCAACACGGCCACCAGTCCGACCGGTCCCAAGGCCAGTGTCCCCGAGCAACCCAAACCCAACAGTTCGGCGATGTTCGGCACTGACAAGGTGGGGACGGGGCAGAATGCCTCCACGGCGGGCGGCAACACTTCCGGTCATGGCGGCGCCTCCGGCCACGGTGACGGTCTCGGCTACGGCAACGCAGCCGGCAGCGGCGGCGGCACAGGTGGCGGTACGGGCGGCGGCAGCGGCAAGCCCGGATGGGCCATCGCACCCAACTGGAGCGGCATCACCTCCCCGCAAGACTTCACCTTCACCCTCAAGGTGACCGTCGATGACAACGGCAACGTCACCGACGTGCGCCGCGGAAGCAACTGCAACGCCCCGGAAAATATTGTCAACCAGGCCATTGCCCGCATCAAGAGCGCCAAGTTCAAGAAGGGCTTCGCAGGCACTTACGACCAACCATGCTCCATCAAGAAAAACAATTAGTTAAAATTGTTGTAGCATAGTATTTTATATCAAAAAAAAGTGTACTTTTGCACCGCCGTTCCCGAGAGGCTCCGAGAACGGCGATTTTTATAGTTAACCCTCATTGTTTCACCATTTTAACCGATTCAAGAGAATCACCCACTTTTTGCAAATGGCAGAAGAAATCATCAACAATCCGGAGGAAATCTCCGAAAACCAACCCGTAGAGGCAGCCCCCGCTGCAGAAACTCCCGCTGTGGAAGAAGCTCCCGCTACCGAGAGCGCTTCTGTGGAGGAGGCCGCTCCCGTCGCTGAGACTCCCGCTGAGGAGGCCGCTCCCGTCGCCGAGGCCGCCGAGTTGCCCGAGACCCCCAAGGCCCCGCGCAAACCCCGCGAAATCGAAAACGCCTACGGCGAAATCATGGCCAACTTCGACTGGAACGCCCTCGAGAAAAAAGGTCAGGGCTATAATGCCGAAGAACGCAAGAACTTGGAAGAACTCTATACCAAGTCCTTCAAATCCATCGATGAGAACGAGGTCATCATGGGCACCGTCGTCTCCATCAACCAGCGCGAAGTCGTCGTCAACATCGGCTTCAAGTCCGATGGCGTCATCTCCGCTTCCGAACTTCGTTACAACCCCGACCTCAAAGTCGGTGACGAGATCGAAGTCTATGTCGAGAGTCAGGAAGATGCAACCGGCCAGCTCATCCTTTCCCACAAGAAAGCCCGCCTGCTCAAGTCCTGGTTGCGCGTCAACGAGGCCTACGAGAAGGAGGAGATCATCACCGGTTACGTCAAGTGCAGAACCAAAGGCGGCTTGATCGTCGATGTGTTCGGCATTGAGGCCTTCCTTCCCGGTTCCCAGATCGATGTCAAGCCCATCCGCGACTACGACATCTTCGTCAACAAGACCATGGACTTCAAGGTTGTCAAGATCAACCAGGAGTTCAAGAACGTGGTCGTTTCCCACAAGGCACTCATCGAGTCTGAACTCGAGGCCCAGAAGGCCGAGATCATCGCCGGCCTTGAAAAGGGCCAGGTGCTCGAGGGTACCGTCAAGAACATCGCCAGCTACGGTGTCTTCATCGACCTCGGCGGTGTCGATGGTATGATCCACATCACCGACCTCTCCTGGGGCCGCATCATCCACCCCGAAGAGATCGTCCAACTCGACCAGAAGATCAACGTCGTCATCCTCGACTTCGACGAGAACAAACGTCGTATCGCCCTCGGTCTCAAGCAACTCACTCCCCATCCGTGGGATGCCCTCGACCCCAACCTCAAAGTTGGCGACAAGGTACACGGCAAAGTCGTGGTGGTCAACGACTACGGCGCCTTCCTCGAGATCATGCCCGGTGTGGAAGGTCTCATCCACGTCTCCGAAATGTCCTGGTCGCAGCACCTGCGCACCGCTCACGACTTCCTCAAAGTCGGTGACGAAATCGACGCCGTGCTCCTCACCCTCGACAAGGAGAACCGCAAGATGTCCCTCGGCATCAAGCAACTCATCCCCGACCCGTGGGCCAATATCCTTGAGAAATATCCCGTCGGCTCGAAACACACCGCCATCGTCCGCAACTTCACCAACTTCGGCATCTTCGTCGAACTCGAAGAGGGCGTTGACGGCCTCATCCACATCTCCGACCTCTCCTGGTCCAAGAAGATCAAACACCCCGCCGAATTCACCAAGATCGGTGAGAAGATCGACGTCAAGGTGCTTGAAGTGGATGTCGAGAACCGCCGCCTCAGTCTCGGTCACAAGCAACTCGAGGAGAATCCTTGGGACGTCTTCGAGACCGTCTTCACCGTCGGTTCCGAGCACGAAGGTACTATTGTCAGCATGAACGACAAGGGCGCTGTCGTCTCCCTGCCTTACGGCATCGAAGGTTTCGCCTTCAACCGCAACCTTCTGAAGGAAGACAAGAGTTATGCCAAGGTCGATGAGACCCTCAAGTTCAAGGTTGTCGAATTCTCCAAAGAGGCCAAGAGAATCACCCTTTCCCACACCAAGACCTGGCAGTTGACTCCGGAAGAGGACCTCAAGAAGGCCGAAGCCGAAGACAAGAAACAGGCCAAGGAGATCAAGAAGGTGAACGAAAGCGTCGAGAAGACCACCCTCGGTGACCTCGCCGCCCTCCAGGCCCTGAAGGAAAAACTTGGCAAAGCCGGTGAATAATCCACTCCTTTTCATACAAAATGCCTGTCGGTACTCCCGACGGGCATTTTTTTTCACTTTCATCCCATGCAACAGGTAACCCCCAAGAAAGCCCTCGGCCAACACTTCCTCTGCGATGACGACATCGCCCGTCGCATCGTTGACAGCTTGCAGGCCGACAATCCCAACGTGCTTGAAATAGGTCCCGGTATGGGCGTGCTCACGCAATTCCTTCTCCAGCGCGACATCCCTGATTTTCAGGTGGTTGAAATAGACCGCGAGTCTGTCGAGTACTTGCAACAGCACTACCCGCAACTCTCCGGTCGCATCCTCGCCGCCGACTTTCTCCAACTTGACTTGGCTCAGATGTACACCGATAAGGTGAGTATCATCGGAAATTTTCCCTACAACATCTCTTCCCAAATCCTTTTCAAGATATTGGATAACAAGGATTTGGTGACGGAGACCGTGGGCATGTTCCAGAAGGAGGTCGCCGAGCGTGTCGCCTCCGCCCCTGGTCCCAAGGCCTACGGCATCCTCAGCGTCTTGTTGCAGGCCTTTTTCGACATCGAGTATCTTTTCACTGTCGGCGAGAACTCCTTCAACCCGCCGCCGAAGGTCAAGTCGGCCGTCATCCGGCTCGTGCGTAACCCCGAGAAAAAGTTGCGAAGCGACGAGAAGCGTTTCAAACAGGTGGTGAAGACGGCCTTCAATCAACGCCGCAAGACCTTGCGCAACTCCCTCAAAATCTTCACTTTCGACGTCGATTTTATCGCCAATCCGATATTCTCCAAACGTCCTGAGCAACTCTCCGTGGCGGAGTTTGACGAGATTTGCTTGCATATTTTGGAGTAAAATTCCGTGAAAATGAAAAAAATTGTATTTTTGCTTCCTAAAAATTGAAGAAATTTTTAGGAAAAGCGATGATTACAATTTAAGCATTTTAAATTAGAAATGATTATGGACGAACAAGGACAGCAAAATCAGCAGGATGCGTTGAACCAGCAGCCCCCGATGCCGCCGCAGTTGCCACAGGAACAACCGCAGCAGCCCCCTCAACTCCCTCAGGATGGTCAGGTCCCGCCGCCACTTCCGCAGAACCAGCAACCTTCTCAGTACCAGCAGCCACCGCAGTACCAGCAAATGCCGCAGTACCAGCAAATGCCTCAGTACCAGCAAATGCCTCAGTACCAACAGGTGCCGCAGTACCAGCAAATGCCTCAATATCAGCAGGTCCCGCAGCAGCCGCAAGCGCCACAATATCAGCAAGTGCCACAGTACCAGCAGGTGCCACAGTACCAGCAGGTGCCACAATATCCACAATCCCCCAACCCATATCAAGTCAGCCCCATCGCTCCCTATGCCGTAAAGTCATTGATTTTCGGTTGCGTTGCCCTCTCTACGGCTTGGTTTGGAGCCGGACTGGTCTTTGGCATTCTCGGTTTAGTGTTTTCTAAAAAGGGTGCGATGATCTATAATCAGAACCGTGGACTTTACAGAAATGGTGCCATGCTCCGTACGGGGAAGGCGCTTTCCCTCGTTGGTTTGATCGTGGGAGCGGTCTGCCTCTTCCTTTGGACGGTCGCTGTTATTGCTGAATATGCGTAATTATATGATTTATTGATAACTATAAGTCGTTTTATTGCTTGCGTCCTGCTTTCAGAAATCGTTCGAAGGCAGGACGTTTTTTTGTCCGGTATTACCATTTCTCTTCCACTACATCACGTCGTAGGGGCAGGGGAGCATGCCGTCGCGGATTTTTTTCTCCTTCTTTAAAATATAGTATAGCGAGATCTCCAGTCCGCCGCGGGCGTGGCTCGCCACCGTCAGCGTGGAGAAGTTGAGATCGTAACTCACCCCTAACCGCAGGTTTTCCCACTGCACCATCGCCATGAGGATCAGTGCGTCGTTCCAGCGGTAGAAGACGCCGCCCCCCGCCGCGAACCGGTTGCTGCGCGGGTTCTTGTAATACTCGTACTCCAACTGTGTGCCGAAGACGATGTTGCGGTAGGTGTGCTGGAAAGAGGCGTATGCCATCGGCGAAAGTATCAAGTTGTCGGCAACGGGAATGTGCGTGATGGCGTAGGCGGTGTATTTCCGGTGTATGCTGCTGCGCTCCGTATTGAGCGTGGTGTTGGGCTCTGTGAGGTGACTGACGCTCACGCCAAGACTGTAACTGCTTCTTTTGTTGGGTGTTAAAGTCCATGATGCTCCGACGCCGCAGTCGAAAAAGATCAGTTTCTCGCGGGAGAATACTTCCGAAATCGGCGCGGTCGGGTCGAACATGCCGCCCGAAAACTGCTCGTCGAAAGTCAGGGCGTCGTAGTCGATGTGCCGCTGGTCGAAACCGCAGAAGGCGCCGATGGAGATCTTGTTCCGGTTGGCGCGGTCGAGCGATTTGGAGAGCCCGATGGAGAGGTTGCCTTGGAAGATGCGGTATTTGGAGTCGCCGGCGCGGTCGGTGTTGAGTTGCACGCCCGCCCCGATGAGGAAGCGTTGCGCGTTGCTCTTGTACAGCGGGGCGTCAAAGGAACCGGAGAAGGTGAGGAACGGCTTGGAGACCGACAGCCACTGCGTGCGCTGGTTGACGCCCACGCGGAAGATGCCGTCGGTGGCGCCGGCGTTGGCTGGGTTGAGATAGAGCGGGTTGGCGTCGAACTGCGAGTAGTGGAAGTCCTGCGCGAACGACGGCAGCAGCGATGCAATGAACAGGGCGATCATCAAGATGTAGCGGTACTTCTCGCGCCAGCAGTTGCGCAGATACCGTCGCAGTTCGTTCTCCCGCGCGTTGTTCTGCGGCTCGTAGAACTTCATCCCGCTGATCGACTCGGGCAGGAACTCCTGGTTGACGAAGTTCTGCTCGTAGTCGTGGGCGTACTTGTAGCCCGCATGGAAGCCGATCTCTTTCATCAACTTGGTGGGCGCGTTGCGCAAATGGAACGGCACCGGCAGGTCGCCGGTTTTCTTTACCCACGCCATGGCCTCGTCGATGGCGAGATAGGAGGCGTTGCTCTTGGGGGAAGAGGCGAGATAGACGGCTGTCTGCGAGAGGATGATGCGGGCCTCCGGCATCCCGATGTGGTGAACCGCCTGAAAACAGTTGTTGGCGAGCAGCAGAGCGTTGGGGTTGGCGTTGCCGATGTCCTCGGAGGCGAGGATGATCATGCGGCGGGCGATGAAGAGCGGGTCCTCACCTGCCGTCAGCATACGCGCCAGCCAATAGACCGCCGCATTGGGATCGCTGCCCCTCATCGACTTGATGAAGGCCGAGATGACATCGTAGTGCGTGTCGCCCTTCTTGTCGTACATGGCAAGGTTCTTCTGTATCACCTTTTGTACCAGCGCATTATCAACAACCAGCGTTTCGCCCTCCTTGACGGTGTTGGCTACTAATTCGATGGCGTTCAACAACTTGCGGGCGTCACCGCCGGAGACGCGCAACAGCGCCTCGTTCTCGGGAAACTCCAAATGGATGTTCCGTTCCTTGGACAGATATGTTTTCGCCGTTTCGATGATCTGCTCCAAGTCGCTGCGTTCCAGACTGTTGAGGATATAGACCTGACAGCGCGACAACAACGGCGAGATCACCTCGAAAGAGGGGTTCTCGGTGGTGGCGCCGATCAGCGTGACCACGCCCTGTTCCACCGCGCCCAACAGCGAATCCTGTTGCGACTTGGAGAAACGGTGGATCTCATCGATGAAAAGAATCGACTTGCCCGGCTCTTTCTTGGCCTGCTCGATGACGTCACGCACCTCTTTCACGCCCGAGTTGATGGCACTGAGCATGTAGAATTTTGCCAGCGTGACTTCGGAGATCAACAGGGCGAGGGTGGTCTTGCCCACGCCGGGCGGGCCCCACAAGATCATGGAGTGCAGATTGCCCGTCTCGATGGCTTGGCGCAGGCTGGCGCCCTCTCCCATCAAGTGCTTCTGGCCGATGTAACCTTCCAATGTCCTCGGCCGCAAGATCTCCGCTAACGGCTTCTGCACGACCTTTATCTTTTGTTATTTGATTATCAATTTCTTATGAACGATTCCTCCTTCGCGCAACACCACGCGCAATACGTATGTGCCCGGAGCGGTGTCGCCCAATTCCATCTCGACGCGCTCGTCCTTGCCCTCGATTCTCCGTACCAAAGCCCCCGCAAGGTTGTACAGTTCGATCATGCGGATCTGCTCGTGGTCGGTGGCAATGGTGATGCGGTCGATGGCGGGGTTGGGGAACACATCCACATCGGGCAGGTTCGTGTAAGTATGGATGCCGATGGTGGTGTCGATGACGGTGATGGAATGGCTGGCACTGCTGGAGCAGTGCGTCGTGGAGTGGGTGGCGGTAACACTGTAAGTATAAACACCGGCGGTGTCGGGTTCGATGTAGATGAGCGAGTTCTGTTCCCCGGTGCTCCATTCAAAGTTGCAGTGGCTGGCCTGAGCTACCAACATCTCTCTGTCACCCAGTATCATCTCGCTCGGACCGACGATGGTGACGGATGGAACGGGATAGACGAACAGGGTCAGGATGACGGTGCTGTCGCAGCCGAGATGTGTCTGGTTGTGAAAGGTGAAACTGCCTGACATGGTGCCCTCTTCAAAGAGGGTGTCGCGCCAGGCGTAGGGGAGTTCTGTCTCGCAAATCTGCACCAATTCGCTCTGATTGTAACTCGGGTTGACGGTGAGGTGCAGTGTCCACAAGCTGTCGCAGCCATAACTGGTGTGGTGAGAGAACGGGTAGTCGCCCGACGTCGTGCCGACGGGGAAGGTGCGGTTTTCGCGCTCGTAGTAGTAGGGGAGTTCGCTGGAACAGATGGTCAGCGACTCCTCGCCCTCATAGTAGGGATGAACCGCGAGATTCAGAATCACTACGCTGTCGCAGCCAAAGGCATTCTGATAGTGGAAACGATAGGTTCCGGAGGTGGTGCCCACGCCGAAGGTGGTGTCGGTCTGCGCATAGTAGTAGGGAAGCGCGTTCTCGCAAATCTGTGCGTAGAAGGTTTGGGTGAAGGTGGGACGGACGGTCAGCACGAGGGTGACGACGCTGTCGCAGCCGTGTTGGCTTTGGCGTTCGTAAGTATAGATGCCGCTGATGGTGCCCTCGGGGAAGGTGACGTCGCGCCAGGTGTAGGGCAGGTCGCTCTCGCAGATGGCGAAGGACTCGTTCTGGCTGTAGGTGGGATAGACGTTGAGTTGCAAAGTGACGATGCTGTCGCAGCCACGCACGGTCTGGCGGTGGAAGGTGAACTCGCCACTCGTAGTGCCGGCCAGGAAGGTGGTGTCGCGCCAGGTGAACGGGAAGCCGTCGGCGCAGACATTGACCGTCTCATACTGTTCGTAACTCGGCTGTACGATCAGGGCGAGGGTGACGACGCTGTCGCAACCGGCGACGCTGTTCCGCGAGAAGGTGAAGACGCCGCTCTCAGTGCCGATGGCAAAGAGGGTGTCGCGCCACTCGTAGGGGAGGTCGTTCTGGCAGATCACCTCGGCCACGTTCTCTTGGTAGGTCGGGTGGACGGTGAGATGCAGGGTGATGACGCTGTCGCAGCCGTCGGCGGTGATGCGACGGAAACGGTAGTCGCCCGTGCGCGTGCCTATGCCGAAGGTGGTGTCCAAATCATTGTGATGATAAGGCAGTTCACTGTCGCAGATCTCTGCGGAAGTCTCCAGGTTATAGACGGGATTGACGGTCAGGTGGAGGTGTACCAGACTGTCGCAGCCGTGTTCGGTGGTGAGTCGGAAGTCGTGGTCCTGACTTTGGCTGCCCACGGGGAAGACAACCTCATGGTAGGTGAAGGGGAAGTCGTTCTGGCAGAGGGTGATGTAGTCGTCCGTCTCGGCCGTCGGGTAGATGGTGAGGTGCAGGTTGACGATGCTGTCGCAATGGTTCCGGGTGGTGTAGTGCAGTGTGTAGTCGCCGCTGGTGGAGCCGGGCAGGAAGGTGGTGTCGATGAAGATGAAGGGCAGCTCGCTCTCGCAGATGGCGATCTCTTCCGTTGCTTCGTAGGCGGGGTTGACGGTCAGGTTGAGGACGACGGTGCTGTCGCAACCGCCGCGGGAGGGCTTCACAAACAGGTAACTGCCGCCGCGGGTGCCGACCTCGAAGGTGGTGTCACGCCATGTGTAGGGCAGTTCGCTGTCGCAAATCGTCACGTCCTCCGTCTGGCGATAAACAGGGTTGACCACCAGATTCAACACCATGATGCTGTCGCAGCCGTACTGGGTGTGGCGGGCGAAGGTGTAGGACCCGGATGGGGTGCCGCGGGCGATCAACTCGTTGTGCCACACGATCGGAAGCTCATCCTCGCAAACCACCACAGTCTCGCTGCCGCCGAAACTCTGGCGGATGTTGAGTGTGAGGTAGATGACGCTGTCGCACCCCATCGAGGTCTGACGGTGGATGACGTACAGGTCGGAAGGCGTGCCGACGTGGAAGATGGTGTCGTAGTATGTGTAGGGCAATTCGCTACGGCAGATGTCCAGGGTCTCATAACGGCTCTTGACGGGGTTGACGGTCAGGTGCAGGTTGACGACGCTGTCGCAGCCGCGTGCTGTCTGCAGATGACGTGTGACGACTTGCGTCTGGCTGCCCTCGGCAAACAGGGTGTCGCCGAACAGGTAGGGCAGGTCGCTGTCGCAGATGGTGGCGAAGAACTCCTGGTCGTAGGTCGGATGGATGACGAGCCGCAGGTGGGCGATGCTGTCGCAGCCGACGGCGTTGGTGCGGACGTAGGAGTAGTCGCCGGTAAGGGCGTCGGTGCGGAAGATCTGGTCGTGCCAGATGTAGGGCAGTTCGCTGTCGCAGATCTCCACGGTGTCGTATGACTCGTTCGCCTCGTTGATGGTCAGGTGTAACGTCACGGTGCTGTCGCAGCCCTTGACGGTCTGTCCGTTATACACGAAGGTCTCGCTCACGGCGTCGGTGGCGAAGGTGTGACCGCGCCACGTGTAGGGCAGTTCGCTACGGCAGAGCACGACTTCGTGCTCCTCGTTGTAGGTGGGATCGACCACCAACGCCAGCGTCACGATGCTGTCGCAGCCGTGGACGCTCTCGCGGCTGAATGTGTAGAGGCCGCTGACCGTGCCGGCCAGGAAGGTGGTGTCGCGCCAATGATAGGGCAACTCCTGCTCGCAGATGCGGGCCACCTCGGTCTGGTAGAAACTCTCATAAACGGTCAGATGCAAGGTGACGACGCTGTCGCAGCCGTGCTCGCTCAGGCGCGTGAAAGTGAACACGCCGTCCTCTGTGCCGAGGTCGAAGATGGTGTCGCGCCAGGTGTAGGGTAATGCCTGGTGACAGATGGTGTCATACTCTTCCAAATAGAAGGAGGGATGGATGGTGAGCGACAGATAGATGGTGCTGTCACAGCCCTCGAGGGTCATGCGGTGGAAGATGATCTCATTGCTGACGGCATCGGCCTCGAAGGTGGTGTCGCGCCAGGTGACGGGAAGTTCGTTCTGGCAATAGACCAAGGTGTCGTACTCGGCGTGGGAGTAGTGGACGGTGAGGTTGAGGGAGACGATGCTGTCGCAGAAGTAGGCGCCCGCCTGATAGAGCGTGTCAGTATAGAGTCCGCTGGTGGTGTAGGTCTTGCCCAACCACACCATGCTGTCGCAGGCGACGGCTGCCGTGGTGTCGCCCACAACCGAACAGTAGGGGGTGAAGGTGACGACGTCGGAGAATGGACTGGGGTTCTTCGGGTCGCAAATCGACTGGACGTACACGTCGATGGGCTGTTCCCCAATCAGGCCAGTGAGGTCGGCGAAGGTGTCGTTCACGATGAGGGTGGTGCCAGTGGTGTCATGGTTGAAGCCCGCTGGGCCGTACTCCACGAGCCAGGTGTCTTCCACGTCGCCAGGAGTCCAACTGACGCGGGCGGTGGTCATCATCACGTCGCTTACCTGCACGTTGGTGACGGCAGGGCAGGGGAGGAACTGGATGTCGATGTTGTCGATGGCACAGTTGAAGGAGAAGCTGTTGCGGTCTTGCCGCCAGCGGAAGGCCAGCCGCGCCCCTTGCGGAATGCCGCGCTGGTACAACGAGACCTCATGGCTGCTGACGGACGTGCTGTTGGCGATCGTCTCTAAAATCACGTAAGTGCTTGTGTCGGTGAGGTCGGCGATGTAACCCAACGACAGTTCACCAAAACCGGCGTTCTGCATCTTGGAGGAGAAGGAAATCTTCGTTCCGTTCAGGTCGGAAGAGAACCAGGGCAGCACCACGAAGTTGTCCTTGCCCTGCGAGGCACTCGTGGAGGAGGTCATGATCACGTCGTTGTTGCCGGAAGTCATCCATGTACTCACATGCGGGTAGTACGTTTGCGAAGCAGAGGAAATGACGTTCCAGCAGATGGCCATGGGACCGGGAGTGCCGTAAGGCGTGCCGGTATAACTCTCAAAATCTTCGTGATAGGGAATCTCAGCATCGACGCATGGGGTCATGCGGCGTACGACCGGCGTCCAGTCGGTGGTGTCGCCGTTTGGACAAAGCCCGCGGACGTAAAGGTCGTAGGTGGTCTGGGCCGTCAGCCCGGTGAGGTCGGCCAGCGGCTGTTGGAACGGCAGGAGCGTGCCGTCGCCATGGCTGAATCCGGTCGGACCGTACTCGATCTCCCACGCCTGCTCGTTCCACCCGCGCTCCCACGTCACTCGGATGTGGCTGTCGGAAAGGACAGTCGCGGAGGTGACCACGGGCGTGAGACAGAGTTGCAGAGAGTCAATGGAGACGAGGTTGATCCTACACTGGGCGCAGGTGTCGTTGTTGCCCCAGGAGAAAGCCAAACGGTCGCCTTCGGGGATGTTGCGGCCGCGCAGATTGAAGGTGTAGAGGGAGTCGTAAGTCGTGCGGGGAAGCACTTCCAATGCCACGAAATAGGAGGCGGGCCCATCCACATGCCAGTAGCCGAGGGCCAAGTCGCCGGTGGTGTCGTTGTCCATCCGCACTTGGAAGGTGATGGCGAGCGCGTCGTAGGGGGACGCGAAGTGGGGCAGCAGCAGGCAGTTGACAGAGCCGTACTGCGGCTCGTCACCCGCGATGAGCACCACGGAGTTGCCGATGGCAGTCGTGTCGGCGGTGACATGCGGCGTGTACGTGGAGTCGTTGCCCATGAAGACGAAGTCCCAGCATTCGGGCAGCATCCCGCGCTCGTTCCAAGCCACGGGTGTCACCGTGTCGAAGTCCGTCAGCGACGGCACTGGCAACGGTTCGCACTCCTGTTGCGCCCGCGACGGCAACGCCACGGCGATGCAAATCGTCAGGAAAAGAAGAATCCTTGCGCCAAAAGAGCAGGCCGTTCTCTTTTTATCAACACCTGCTGAAAATGTTCTTTTTCTGTTCATGTCGTATAAATTCATGATTATTAGCAAATTACAATATTCAACCCACCAGCAGCCCTGAAGGCAGGGCGCTTTTTCCACTATTATACAAAAATCGGGCAAAAGTAATGTTTTTTCCCTACATGACAATGACAAAAATTCTTAAATCTCATCGGCAGATCTCTTTAAAACAAAAAACCCATACATCTTTTGACGATATATGGGGGTAAATGTAAAATTCAGAGGTCCTTTTATGCGTAACTGTGCAGTCCGCCTAAGATCAGGTTCACCCCGAAATAGGTGATCAACACCGACAGGAATGCCAGTAAAATGTAGAGATGGAACAGCAGCGGTCGTTTTTCGTTTTGGCTGAAAAGCAGCGGCAGCGCATAGATGATGGCGGTGACGAGAGCCCAAACTTCCTTCGGATCCCACGACCAGTAGTTGCCCCAACTGATGTTGGCCCACACCGATCCGATGATGATGCCCGCCACCAGGCAGAACAACGCCGGGTAGAGCATGATTTCGGAGGTGTGTTGCAAACGCAGCACCGGCTCGCGCCACTCTTTGCGGAAACAGCGCGTCAGCAGCGCCGCGATGGAGTTGAGCAGCGTGAACGCCAACAGCGCGTAGGCGAACATGATGACGGCCACATGGATGAGCAGCAACGGCGACTTCAACACCGGCATCAGGTGCGACACCGGCGACTGCGCCCCTTCGATCATCGCCGCCAACAGGATAAAGCCGATGGCCAACAGACTGTTGGACAGTACGATCGGGAAACGACGGCTGAATATCAGCGAGAAGAGTGCGGCACATAGGGCCAGGAACATCATCGTCTCATAGCCGCCCGCCATCGGGACATACCCTTTCACGATCCATCTCAGAATGAACAACATCAGCAGATAGATAGCTAAAACGCAGAGTGCGATGAAGTTGCATCTGCGCAACGCGATTCCGAAACGGTTGTCGCGGAGTCGCGGGACGAACACGGCAAGGGCGAACAGAAGGACGCCCAATGTCAGCAGCAGCATCGCCAGCCAACGGCCCGGAACGGCGCGGTTGTAGAACTTCTCGGCACGGAACTTGCCGTCCGACGGGAGAATGCTGCCCGCCTGTTTCTTCTGGAAAATCTTGTGCTTTTCAAAAACGACATTCAGATTCTTGAAATCGTTTTGTAAAACCAACATCTGACTGTAACTCACTAACTTGCGGACATAATTGTAGGTGTCCGTGGAGAGACTTTGCCACGGCAGGTCGTCGGAGTGCGAGTACCAATCCAGTTTGCCCGTGCTGTCGGCTAACGGGTATATCTTCAGCAGCGTGCCGTCGTACAGCGACACAATCTGCAAGTATTTGGCATTGGCGGCCTTGAACTCCGCACGTCGCGGGTCATCCATCTTCATGGAATCCAGCAAGATGCCGACTTTATTGCCACCATTGGGATCTAGAAAATCGTTCAAGGATGCGTATTTTCCCCGGATGCCCAGCACCTTCTTGACTGCCTCCCCTTTGATTTTGATGATGGGCTCGTCGCGCCACTGTGCGGAGTAGAAGATCCAACCGGCGAGTACCTGTTCGGCGCTGAGACCCTTGTAGGAGGTCTTCCCGTAGAGTTGCGCGGTGAAATCGTAGGCGAGGGTCTGCATCGGACAGATGAGGTCGTGGTACATGATGTAGATGTCGCCCATCTTTTCGGCCGTGGACTTCGGCAGGGTGGGCGGCACTCGCGAGGCCGCGTTGCCGATGAGCGTGCCACCGGCGATGAGCACGAACAGCATCGCCGCCTTGACTGCCGTCTTTGAGATCAGTTGGCGGAAACGGCTCTGTTTGTCGATGAGTATCAGGATGAAAGCCAGCAGGTTGAGGAAGAATCCGAGGTAGGTCACGGTGATGCCGAGCCGGTCGCGGGACACCAGCAGTTCGATCGACCCGCTCTTCATGTCGTAATCGTTCATGTAGAAGCGGTATCCCTGACACTTTCCGATGTTGTTCATCGACACCGTCGTGGCCTGGCTGTCACCGCCGAAGCGGACGCGCGCGACGAAGTCCATGGGCATCTTGCTGCCCGGATAGGTCACCACGTCGAAATCCTCCAGCGTCACGTCGAAGGGCAGTTCCTTCATCGCCTTGTCGTCGGTGGTGAAGGTGCGGGTGGCTTGTCCGTTGACGAGTTTCATCGCACCGGAGGTGCCGGTGGTGTTGGTGAAGACGGCGCCTGCGAAGATGAGCCACAGCGACGCGATCATCGTCCAGCCCCACAAGCGGATCTGCTGCCGGTGCATCACCAACGTCGCGGTGACGACGCAGAGCAGCAGCGCCCACAGCGCGACCATCCAGGGCGCGTGGTAGATGGCGGTGATGGCCTGCTCGGAGCCGTGGAATTTTTCATAAACGGTGCCGCCGGCCATGAGGAGGACCATGATGGCGGCGAGGATGAATGAGATGCGTGTTAGGATTTTCATTTGAGGTGCAAAAATAAAAAAACTCTTCGACATGCATGTGCCGAAGAGTCGATGATGAGGTGATTAAATTGCGTTGATGAATGCCACCACGGCGTCGCGGTCGGCTTTGGAGAGTTGGCGGAACTTCTCCACCGTCCAGCGGGCGTCGCTCTGGGCACTGCCGTGCCACATGATGGCTTCGATGACGTTGCGTGCGCGGCAGTCGTGCATGCGGTCGGAGGCACCAGTGCAGATTTCGGAGAGGCCGCGGCCCCACAGCGGAGTGGTGCGGCACCAGCCCGTGCGGATGTCGTTGACCATGTGCAGTCTGTGCTGGATCATGTCGGAGTAAGGCCAAATCTTCTGGTAAGGATAGCGGGGGAGACGTCTGTCTCCGTCGGCGAAGAAGTGGTTCGGGTCGGAGAAGTTGTCGCTGCCGGTGGTCCAGGAGGGACGGTGGCAGGTGGCGCAGCCCATGTCGCGGAAGAGTTGGCGTCCGCGCTGGATCTGCTCATCGCCGAGGTTGCGGGCGGCGGGAACGGCGAGACCGCGGTGCCACACCATGAAGTTGACATAGTCTTCGTCGCTCATCTCCACGGGCAACGTGTCGCAGGTCAGGTAGTTGTAGATGTCGTCGTGGACGTTGCCGGTTTTGTTCCACTCCGGGAAGTAATCATAGAAGCGGGCCTGCACGTCGGGGTCGTTGGCAGCCGTGTTGGCGTAGATGGAGGGCACGAGGCTGAGGTAGTGCTTGCGGCGGTCGGAGCGGGTCACGTTGGTGATGTTCCAGATGGCGTTGGCGCCCGCGGCATCCTGCAGCGGACCTCTCGACAAGGCGTAGGTGAAGCGCTTGGGATGCGTGGTGCTGCCGTAGTAACTGGCCCAGTCGCTGCCTGCCCAGATGGCCGGGTTGAGGTCGGCGCCGGCCAGGTACTCCTTCAGGTACTGGGCCTTCAGGGAGTCGTCTGGGATGGCGTCCAGCAAGCCCGTGCCGTAGATGCCGATGGTGCTCTCCAAACGGAAGCCGAGGTTGGCGTAAGGAGCGTCCGTCGGGGCGTAGAAGGCGGTCTGCGGGATATAGACCTCAGGATAGATCAGGTCGTAGGACTCGCCGTCGGGGAAGCGGTTGCCCCACTCGTCGGTGTAAGGGAGCCAAGAAATCTGGATCTGATCCTCGTCAATGGAGGGCTTGAAGGGCTCCACCGCCTTGGTCTGCGGCATGCCGGCGACGGACTTCTCGTAGGGCTCGCCTGGAGCGGTCTTGTCGTAGACGACCAGCAGGTAGCCGTTGCCCCACTCGTCGGCGCGGTAGCGGTCCATCCGCTTGCCATGGCCGTAGCCCGGGTGACAACTGATGCAGGAGCTGCGCACGTAGAGCGGTCCCAATCCGTTGAACGGGGAGGTCCCCTGTGTTATCGTGCGCTCGAAGAAGTACTCGCCGTACATGAATGCGGCGGTGAGGCCGGCGCGTTCCACGGCCGGGGTCGGATCCTCATAGGCAGAGGAGGACGAGTTGAAGGTGGTGCCCAGCAAGCCGCCAGCGTAGGTCTCCTCCTCCAACGGAGAGAGTTGCGACTCGGGATCCTTGTGACAGCCAAAGATGAGCATCGAGCATGCCAACCCGATGCAGGCCATCCGGATTTTTCTATTCCAATTCATGGTTGTTTAGGTTTAAGTGAGTATTGAGTGATGATTGATTACATGGTGCGAATGGCTTCGATGACCTCGCCCAGCACGGAGTCGAGTTGCTGGCAGGCCTCGGATGCGGCGCCGGCGGAGGCGTGAGTGTAGTTTTGCACGAAAGGCGCCTGCATGTTCTGGATCTTCGTCAGGGCATTGTTGATGGCGGACTGGACGCGGGCGTCAAGGTCGGGATTCAACTGGTTGACGAAGGCCTGCACTGAGTGCTCGGCGTTGCGCTGGCCTGCCACACCGCCCATGTAGGCGTTTTGCACGCTGATGATGTTGTCGTAGAAGTCCTGGATGGATTTCTGGCTGTAGGGGGATTCGATGTAGGTGACATCCTCGCCGTTGTGGGGCTTGCCGATCTTGGAGGTACCCACTTCGTCGGCGATGGCGGCGCAGCCGTCCAAGATCTCCATGATGGCGGCGGCGCGGGAGGAGTAGGTGCTGCCCGCCTGCCCAGCGTTGCGCATGTTGGTGCCGAAGGAGTTGCCGTTGCCCACGGTGCAGTTGAGTTCGAGCTCTTCCACCACTTCGCGATGGTCTGCGGGCGCCTTGCTGCCGAGCCAACTCACCTCCAACTGGAAGCAGCGGTTGCGGAGGTCGCCGGCGACGGCCACCACATAGATCATCTCGTTGTCGGTGATCTGCGCGGCGCTCTTGGGCTGGCCATTGGAGAAGAGAATGTACTCGATGCCGTGGAAGCCGAGCAGCGCGTTGCCGAGACGCTCGCCGGCCACCACGTCGCCGTCGTCGCCGTCCAGCGCCTCAATCATGGCGGGACTGTTCATCAGGGTGTTGAAGGCGGACTCGTCCAACGGCCAGGAGTCGATGTGCGGGTCGATGCCGAAGTCGCCTGCGGGACCGAACAGGAAGGCCTCGCTCATCTCCCACTGGGCACGGGCCTCCAAGAAGATGTTGCAGGCGGCGGCTACGTTGGCGTCGGTGCGGCTCTCCTGAAGCGCCTCCAAGGCGTCAACCAATTGGGCACTCTTCGCCGCCAAGGATGAATAGGTGGGCGCAATGGTGTGATCGACATACTGCTCAATGATGTTGCCCATCAGAACCTCGTCATCGGTGACAGGGTCTTTCCTACAAGAAACCATCGCTGCGCCAAGTCCCACAGCGATCATTAACGTGAAAATTTTTTTGCTCTTCATTTTTTGGGATGTGTTTTTAGTTGAACATTTGGTTGGATAGATTCTTGTTGAAGAAGCCGCAGTAGGCGATGCCGATGGCCATCCACGGTTCGTTGTTGTATTGCTTGTGCATCATCCGGTAGCCCGCCTCTGCCTTGATGACGATCTCCGGGATGGGCTTGTAGTTGAGTCCGACGGCGATGACGTGGCGCTCGGTCCAGGTGAAGTCCAGCACGTTCTCGGAGGCCGGGGTGTAGGAGTCGTAGTAGTTGTAGCGGGCGAAG
>JAEEGG010003488.1_pt1 | contig 39156 bp, 23 predicted proteins | sample 9134161 | NCBI WGS metagenome assembly JAEEGG01 (sample SAMN16246543, study PRJNA631951) | gut metagenome | biome: gut microbiome; feature: rumen; material: CR-attached | host: Bos | place: Iran: Karaj | collected 2018-10 | reverse complement strand
TTCGAACTGCATGCGGATGGTGTTGCTCAGTTCGCCACCTTGAACGTGACTTCCGCCGATGTGAAGGATGTTGACCTTCTCGGAAGGGGTGGGCAAAGAGTCGCTGCGCAGAGCATGCAGCTTGTCGTAGAATGTACGCAGTCCGTTCTCGCTGCCTGGAACCAGCAGGTGGATGTGCCGTTTCAGAACCACCGAGGGATAGTCCTCGGCAGGGTGAAGGGCATAGGTCCTGACTGGAACTGACAGGTCAATGCAGAACAACAGGAATATCGTCAAAAGTATCGTTAGCAAGCGAATCTTCATTGGCTGTAGGAAGATCTGGCGTGAGTTCGCCACGACGGAACTTATAGTTTTTATAATAGGTATCGATAGTCTCGTAGAGGAGGTCACTGACATGTTCGGCACCCTTGTGGGTGAAGTGCACATAGTCCTCACCAGCAAGCTGTGGACGAGCGGCTACCCAACGAACCATCGAGCCATATCCGCCCATCGCCTCATAGAGGTTCCAGAATGATGCACCGCATTCGGTGAGATACTGATCCAGCAGCTTGACAAACTGGGGAAGCAGCGTGTAGGTCCTCTTTTCACCGGCAATGTTGGTGCTCATGTCGGAAGGTCCAATATAGAGGATCTTGGCTTTCGGAGCTATCTTCTGGAAGAAACGAACCTGACGCTGAATCTCTTTGCAGAAGTCGTGGAGAGCCTTCTCGGAACGCAGGCCTGGCACAGAGTTGCCACCATATTGGAGGATGATGAGACGTACATTTTCCTTCTGGAAGAAAGGCTCGATTGTATTCCGGGTGATTCGCGTGAAGATGTTGCCAGAGGAACCGCGCATCGGGATATTATCCATCGAAACACCCACTTTCTGATCGAGCATAACACCATAGATATAGGCTGGTCCTTGAATCGAGACCGTCACCTTGGAGCGTAGCGAATCGAACTCCTGAACACGATATTGCAGGCCTGAACCATCAGGATTGTTGCGAAGCACAGTCACACGGTCGAATTCGCGGACGTGACGGAACTTGTCATTCTGGGTCGCCGAGAAGGAGATGTGTACGTTTCCGGAAGCATGAGCCACGGTAGCCATCGGGCCATACCCATTGTGGCGGGCGCGCATGGTGGAGGTTCCATAGGCGACGTAGTAGGGGAGTTCGGGCGAAGTGCTCTGGAAGCAGGTCAGTTTGGTTATCCATTTTTGAGCAGGCATCAGGCCGGGGCCACCACCGCCAAACTGTTCCTGAAAATGTTCGCGCAGACCAGAAGTGATGCGATCTTCTTCCAACTGGGAGTCGCCGTAATGAAGGATGCGCACATGGCGATAACGAGCGCTGTCGAGTGCTTCGAAGAAATCGTCGAGATACGTCAAATCGCGTTCTTCGGTGACGCTGTCGCGATAGGTCACCCAAAGGGTGTCAACGGGAGTGGATGCTGACCGAAGGGCGGTGCTGTCGATGAACATCTTGATACTGTCGCACAATGATTTTGCACTATCGGACATCAAAACATAACTATCGATGGAGATGGTATCGACCAGATAGATGTGCTTGCGAGGCATCGAGATGCGGATAGGACTATTCATGCAGAAATCCATAAAGGTGGAATCCTGGGCCTGTTTGAGTGCCTCCATTTCCTTCCTTTGGATTTCTTCGGGAGTAAGTTCTATCTCTTTTGAATTGTCTTCGATCTGAAAGCTCAGCACCTCATGAAGATTGGGGAAGGTCAGATGAACCGGACCGACCTTTAAACCTTCCTTCGGAAATAATACCGAAATGGCTGCCAGCAGGGCTAATAGAACGAAAATAAAGATTAGAGTCTTGAATAGTTTCATATCTTGATATGTCGTGCTATTAATAAATAGCGCGCAAAGGTAGTATATTTTCTTTAAAGGTCCAAAAAAAATGCCAGTTAAATTGAAAATACTATCTATAAAGTGTTTCGTTTAACAATCGTTAACATGGATTGGAACCCCAATCCACATATTTTTTGTGCATTTCTTTCCGCAGATTATCTGTTCTTCTCACCTAAAATAGGAAACCGGACCCTCAGCCAAACTCGAAAGATGTATTTGCAAAGAGAACTTCTTCTACCGGTATGGGGATAACAAAAAAGTCTGAAATGAACATCAACAGGTGGTTTTCGTAAAATTTTGACACTAAAATTTGGAACTTTCTAAAAATAGATGTATCTTTGCGCCCGTAACAAATAGTAATCAGCACGATGTTCTCAACTCATAATCTGACCTCTTTCGTTCTTTCGTTGTTCTTCTTGGCAGCCTGTTCTACTCGCCAGGACAATTCAGGTGTGGACCACCCCCAGGGAGGGACAGATGTGACCGATGATGGCGTGACTGCTGTGGATGAATCGACTGTTCAGGATAGCGGTATTGTCATTCAGAGTGAGCCTTATAGTACAAACATTTTGAATGATGCAAACGGCAATATCAGTCATGCTGCACGCTCCCTGCTTCAGAAAAACAAACTTGTCAAGACCTATTACCAACGTGTCGGCTGTAAGGATGCTGATTGCAAGGAAGAGTGGGTAACCTTCACTGCTGTTCAATATCCGAAAGACTCTGTACTTCAGAAATGGGCGGCCGAGGTGATCGGAAATTTCTATTTCGACGCGACACGCGATCTTGACATCAAGGTGAACGGAGAGAGGAGCGAAACAAACGACGATGGCGAAATGACTCTCCAAAATACGGGATGCCGTCCCTATGGTGGTGTTCTCAATAATGGAGAAAAGGCCATGTTCGATTATTATCAGTCCCAGCTCTGGCTCATCGGCAAGAATCGCGAAGAGGAGCATGGACCATCGGGACGTTATGGCTGCATACTCTATCGTTGCTGGCAGACTCCGGATATCGCTTCCTATTTTGTTGCCTATTCTACCGATGTGCAGCAACCTTCCAGACATTATGTGGTCAGTTTCGACCGCAGGACAGGGAAGGAATTGAGTTTCGCCGAAATCATCAAGGACGACTATGTTGCCGAACTGAATGATCTGGTCGTTGATGCTGCCCATCAGCGTCATCGTTCCCTCCGGCATTCCAAGAATACTGATCTGGCCATTGACAAGGAAGAAGGTGATTATACCTCGCTGGTTCCCATCACCCATGTGGGGTTTGTTCAGAATGGCCTCGCCGTGAGCACAGACGCGCTGCCATTTGATCAGTCGGCTTTTGCTTCACATATCCTTGTCATTCCCTACGAGAAGGTGAATCACCTCCTTTTGGAACGTTTTCGCAGATGATTCGAAATGGAAGAGTTTCTGAAGACTGTAGCCAGACATTATAAGGAAAAATCCTGCTTCGAGGCAAGGCAAACAGGCGAACCCGTTTCATTGCCGATGACACGATACCTTTTTTGCTTTCCGAACAGGAGAAGCGGCCTTTTCTTTGCGCGTCATCTTCAGGAGGTTTTCGATGAGGATAAGACCAGTGGAGAGAAGACGCCGTGTTGTGTGCCCCCCATCACTACCATCAGCGAACTGTTCGGCCTTTTCAGTACGCGTCATGTCATCGATCGTACGGCCCTTCTTTTCCGACTTTATACTATTTACGATCGGTTGAGCCAACGTCGCGAACACGAAACATTCGACCAGTTTGTGTTTTGGGGCGATATGCTTTTGTCCGACTTTGACGATGTTGACAAGTACCTTGTTGATGCCGACAAACTGTTTTCAAACGTTCGTGACCTCAAGGAAATCGATGAACGCTTTGCAGGATTCACCGAAGAGCAGATCAAGGTAATCAGCAGCTTCTGGTTGGGTTTCCATCCCGAGCGGAATTATCCGGAAGGGGATAAGCATGAGGTTTTCGGACAGACGTGGGCCATCCTTGCCGAACTCTACCATAAATTCAGGCAGGATCTTCAAGCTCAGAACCTTGCCTACGAAGGCATGATGGAGCGCGAGGTGATAGAACGTCTGCGGCAAGAAGGGAAGGATGCATCTCGCTGCGAAAAGAATGGTTCTGACAATGAAACCGTTTTGTCGGAACTGCCTTTCCGAAAGGTCGTCTTCGTGGGACTAACTGCCGTGAGCGAGGTCGATCGTCGGTTGATGCAGATTCTCAAGCTTCACGGAAGGGCAGAGTTCTGCTGGGATTATGCGGATCCTCGTCTGCGGTCCGAAAGCTCCAAGGCTACATCCGCTGCCTATTTCACCAAGAACAATCTGTCGGATTTTGGCAATGAGATATCGGATGAGGAACTTCAGCATGGACTCGTTCCGGAAAAAGAACGTCAAGTGAATCTCTATTCCGTCTCATCGGGGGTGGGGCAGACCCAATTGGCAAGTCAGATTCTACAGCAGTGGCATACATCTATCGCTGGTTTCGATCCTTTTCGCACAGCTGTCGTGTTGCCCGACGAGAAACTGCTTTTGCCCATGCTCTATGCCATCCCTCCCGATCTTGGCACCTTTAACGTCACGATGGGCTATAGTCTCAAGAGCACACCCGTGGCAGCTTTTGTTTCGATGCTTGCAGACCTTCAGCAGTCGTGGAGAGAACCTGAGCAGGCATTCTATTTCCGCCAGGTATTGCCCATCTTGTCGCATAGCTTCACGCTTGGCGTTTCCGGGAAAGCAGCACGTCAGTTGACGCGAGAAATCACCGACAATAACTACTATCAGGTTCCGAAGGATATCTTCAAGGACGAAACTTTCCTCCGCATGGTTTTTGCGCCTGTCCATAGCGCTATGGAAACCATCGGCTATGTCGTTGCCATCCTTGACCTCCTTATGGATAAGGCAGCTCAGGATATAGCCAAGGAGAAGGAAGCTGCAGCTGATGAGAAAGGGCAGTACTACCTTTCGATTGGCGAGGAAGATGACGTGCCGCACTCCGATACGATCCTCTTCTCTGATACGGACTACGAGTTTCTCTATCATTACCGCAAGACGCTGCAGCAACTTGACAGGGAAGTAAAGAAACATTCATTCGAGTTCACGCCGAAGACGCTCTTCCTCCTGCTCGAAAAGCTTGTGGCGGGTGTCAGTGTGCCTTTTTCGGGAGAACCCCTCAAGGGCCTGCAGCTGATGGGTGTGCTCGAGACGCGTGCATTGGATTTCGACAATGTCATCATTCTTTCGATGAACGAAGGTGTCTTTCCGGCCAAGCCTGTACAGAATACCTTTGTGCCAATGTCGTTGCGGGATGCCTTTGGCATGCCGACACAGAAGCACCGCGACTCGGTCTTTGCCTACCATTTCTATCGTCTCATTGGACGGGCAAGTCGTCTGGTTATGATTTATGACAGCCGTACCGAGGGCATGCAGACAGGCGAGGAGAGCCGTTACGTCAAGCAGATGCGTTACCTCATGGGCCATGACGACCTGCAGACTCAGACTGTCTCTGAAGATATCGGTGTAGTCAGCCCATTGGGATTTGAAGTGGCCAAAACCCCTGAGGTAATGCGGCTTCTCGGCAAATGTCTTGCACCAGATGGTAAAAGCAACTTCTCGGCTACTGTGCTCAAGGATTACATCACTTGTCCACTCAAGTTCTATCTGGGCTTTGTCCGTCAGCTGAACGAGGACGATGAGGTTTCGGAAGGTGTAGATGCCGCCAACTTCGGAGAGATTCTGCATCAGGCTCTTCATAGCCTTTACGAAGGATGTGAGGGCAAACGTGTGGAGGCATCGATGCTGGAAAGATACATCGACAAGAACAACCGAGAGGTGCAGGAGACCATCAGGAAGGCGTTCGACCAGGAGATGCACCTCGGCGGCAAGCCACTTGAAGGTTATCACCTGCTTGTTTCGCAAATCCTTGTCAACTATGTGGTCGAGACGATGCGCCACGACAAGCAGCTTTGTCCGTTTGACTATCTGGCTGGAGAACGCCGGCAGAACTTCGTCTTCAAGGTGTCGGACCAGCTTGCTGTGAACATCAAGTGCATCTACGATCGGCTGGATCGTCCTGTAATGAACAATCCAAAGGGAACCGTTCGAATCGTGGACTACAAGACCGGCAATTCGTTGAATGGAAGCAAGCTGCAATTCCCGGCCGTCGAAGACTTCTTCAGTGACGAGGGGAAAGGCTCGAAAGAAGCCTTCCAGGTGATGCTATATTGCCTGCTGCTCGAACACGCTTCGGCCAACGACTTGCGCCATTTTCACCTCAACAAGGCGCCCGGAAGTGTGGTCCCGCATCTCTATTTCGTGCGTGATTTCCAGGCACGCAAGGAGACGAGTACAGTCCTGGTAGAAGGCTCGGGCAAGAGTGCAAAGCCACTCGACGACTATTCGCCCTACCGTGATGAATTTCAGAAAAGGCTCATCCGGCTTTTCGAAGAAATCTATGACCCGAATATTCCCTTCCGCCAATGCAAGGACACGAAGCCGTGCGAATGGTGTCCTTTCATCAATCTATGCAAACGAATATAATCCATAAATAATGGCAAAGAACCAAACTTTATCTGACGATCAGCTGACAAAGCTGTTGAAGGATCCCGCTACTCGGCGTGATGCCTTCAGTCAGGTGATACACCGTTATCAGGAGCAGCTCTATTGGCAGATCCGAAAACTGGTGATTGACCACGAAGACTCGAGCGACGTGTTGCAGAACACATTGCTCAAGGCCTGGCAGGCGCTGGACAACTTCCGGGGTGATTCGAAGTTGAGCACCTGGCTCTATACCATCGCCCATAACGAATCGCTGACCTTCCTGACCAAGCGTCAGGCTGAGCAGGAACTCACCATCGATGATCCGGATGGTTATGTGATGGATACCCAGGAAGCCGACAAGTATTTCGATGGAGACGAAGCACAACGCCTCCTGATTGAAGCCATTGCTCTGCTTCCCGCCAAGCAGCGCGAAGTCTTCAATATGCGTTACTACGACGAACTGCCCTACGAAGACATTTCGCGCATCACCGGCACTTCGGTCGGAGCCCTCAAGGCAAGCTATCATTTTGCAGTCGAAAAAATCTCTGCATATTTCAAAAAAAATGAAATTTAGATTAAACCTTTGTTATTGGTATTTGTCGAAAAGGCATAAAAGTATAAACAGTAGTTATGAAAGACAATAAGTTACATATCTTCATGGAGGATCCCGAGCTCCCCAAGCAGCTGAAGGATGCTCGCAGGAACCACGGGGGCATGACGGTTCCTGAAGGTTTCTTCGAGCAGTTCGAGCGTAAGATGAATGCTGTCATCGATGCCGACCTTGCTGCGAAGGAGAAGACGCCCTCCATCGGCGTTGAGACCCAGCAGCCCGTGCTTCGTCCCAAGCGCTGGATCAAGGTGGCTGCTATGGTCGCTTTGGTTGTCGCTGTTGGCCTTGCCATCCAGTTCAAGTGGTTCGGTAACAGCAAGATTGATTCGAACAAAATTAACCAGCTTGCCGGCATCGAGCAGATGTCGTCAGAGGAGATGGAAAAGATCGATGTTCCTGAGCAGGTTGAGGATCTGCTTATGGTTTCGACCACAGATTATGATGTTTACGATATTTACTGCGGCTTATGAAAAGGTTGGTATTGTTCCTGGCACTGGTATTGATCGTTTCTGCTGCCGCAATGGCGCAGAACAATCGTCGCGGCGAAGGAGGAGAGAGACAGGAGCGCCCGTCCTTCGAGAGCTTCATGCGTACAAAATGCGATATGGTGGTTCATGAACTGGGCCTTTCGTCGAAGGATAGTGCGCGCTTCATCCCGATCTATCAGGAGCTTTTGAAGGAGAAGTCTGAACTCTATAAGAAATATGGTGGTGGTCATCGTCTGCGTATGGCCATTGAAAGGGGAGAGGCTGTGCCCGATACTGCCTTGATGCGAGTCATCTATAATTCTTCCCAGCTGCAGGTCGAGGATGCCCAACTCGAGCATCGCTATCTCCTCCGCCTTTCGGGTGTCCTTACGCCAGTGCAGCTCTATAATCTGCAGAAGGCCGAGCAAAAGTTCAGGATGAGTATCATGCGAAGACCTCAAAAACGGCAAGAAAAGTAGGCAAAAAGTTGTTCTTCAACATAAAAATGAATTTTTTTCGACCCCAACTATTGGAGGGGTCGAAATTTTTTTGTATATTTGCGCGCGTAAACGGTTATACTACATGCATGAAACTATCCCAGTAATAACTATATTTCTTTAACTTATAAACTTCTTTACACATGGTACTCGATTCGTTGGCAAACAGTGCTCACTACGAAGCATTGAATCCTTATTTCAAAATGGCATTCGATTATATAAAGAAGACGGACTGGACGACTGTTGAGCCTGGTAAGATATTGCTTGATGGCAAGAACTGCTTCATCAATGTCATCAATCAGGCAGGCAAGACACCAGAGGCTGCCAAGTTTGAAACGCACAACAACTATCTTGACATTCAGATCCCTCTCGATGGTACCGAGCTTATGGGCTTTATCCCCACTCCTGACCTAAAGTTGCCGGATGCTCCCTATAACGCCGAGAAGGACTGCACCAAGTACAGCGACAAGACCGATTGTCTCATCATGGTGAAACCCATGCATTTCGCCATCTTCTGGCCATGGGATGGACACCAGCCTTGCATTGGTGAGGGCAACTGGAAGAAGCTTGTCGTCAAGATCAAACTCTAATCTTTTATTCGCTCAAGTGTTTAATCCTTTAATTTCCTAACAATATGAAAAGGACATCTGTCAAGAAGTCATCCTCCTTCAGCGCTTCTGGCAAGGCGGTTTATGATGTTGTCAAGACTCATGACCCCCTCGTTATCAACAAGTGGATGAATTCCCTGAAGCCAACATCCCTGAAGATGTTGCGCGACTTGCCCTATCTTTCAGATTTCTCGGATGCTATTCTTGGTCGCTTCAAGTATGCTGCCTGGAAGATGCATGAGACTACACAGCAGGCCGGTTCGCTTTCAGATTTGGCCGATGGCTATCTGTATTACGGCCTTCATCGTCAGAAAGACGGCACCTGGATCTTCCGCGAATGGGCCCCCAATGCTACAGAGATCTATCTCATCGGTGAGATGAACGACTGGCAGGAGAAGCCCGAATATGCCTGCAAACGCATCGAGAACGGCAATTGGGAAATCCAGCTGCCAGCAGATGCGCTTCATCATGAGGAACTCTACAAGCTTTCTGTTCACTGGCAGGGTGGCCAGGGAGAGCGTATTCCTTCTTACGCCCGTCGTGTGATTCAGGATGAGCAGACCAAGATCTTTTCGGCTCAGGTATGGGCTCCCGCACGTCCCTATCGTTTCCGTAACAAGCTGTTCCGTCCGCAGGTCGATCCGCTGTTGATCTATGAGTGCCACATCGGTATGGCTACCTCCGAAGAGAAGGTGGGTTCCTACGAGGAGTTCCGTGTGAACGTTCTGCCACGTATTGCACGCCTCGGTTACACGGCTGTTCAGATTATGGCCATCCAGGAGCATCCTTATTATGGCTCGTTCGGCTACCATGTGTCCAACTTCTATGCTGCCTCCAGTCGCTTCGGTACGCCAGACGAACTGAAGCATCTCATCGACGATGCCCACAACATGGGTCTTGCAGTCATCATGGACATCGTGCACTCGCATGCCGTAAAGAATGAACTCGAAGGTCTTGGCAACTTCTGCGGCGATCCTTGCCAGTATTTCCACAGTGGTGGTCGTCGTGAACATCCGCAGTGGGATAGTCTTTGCTTCGACTATGCACGTCCCGAGGTGATGCACTTCCTCTTGTCGAACTGCAAGTTCTGGCTCGATGAATACCAGTTCGATGGCTTCCGGTTTGATGGCGTCGGTTCCATGCTCTATCTCGATCATCAGGGCGGTAGCGGCAATCTGTATGATTACTTCAGCCCGAATGTTGATGGAGATGCTCTATGCTACGTCACTTTGGCCAACGCGTTGATTCATGAGTTCAAGCCTACGGCTGTGACTATTGGTGAAGAGGTCAGCGGTATGCCAGGCCTCGCTGTTCCCTTCGAGGATGGCGGCATCGGCTTCAACTATCGCTTGCAGATGAACGTGCCTGACTACTGGATCAAGCTTCTCAAGGAACGTCGTGACGAAGATTGGAACACCACTGAAATCAAATGGCAGCTTTGCGAGAGCGGCAATCTCATCAATTCGCCGGCAGGCAAGACCATTTCTTATGTTGAAAGCCACGACCAGGCACTGGTGGGTGACAAGACCATCATCTTCCGCCTTATCGACAGCGACATGTACTGGCATTTCAAGATCGGAGACGAGAACCTTACGGTGCATCGTGGCATCGCCTTGCACAAGATGATTCGTCTGATCACGCTTTCAACCATCAATGGCGGTTACCTCAACTTCATGGGCAATGAGTTTGGTCATCCCGAGTGGATTGATTTCCCGCGTGAGGGCAACGGATGGTCCTACAAGTATGCACGTCGTCAGTGGGATCTCGTTGACAACGAGGACCTCAACTTCAAGTTCCTCAATCGCTGGGATATCGCCGAGAATCACCTCATCACCTCTGTCTTGAAGTTCAACGAAGCTCCGTTTGTTGAGATCATGGACAATCGAGGCGATAAGGTTCTTGCATTCGAGCGTCGTCGTCTGCTCTTCGTCTTCAATTTCGATGGCGAGCGCAGTTACACCGATTATGGCCTGCTGGTCAAGAACGGCAGATACGAACTCGTGCTCAATTCCGACGATCCGCAGTTCGGCGGTTTTGGCAATGTGCGTGCTGACGCACCTTACGAGACTGTTCACGACCCGATGTACGAAGAGGATGGCAAGGGTTGGCTGCGGCTCTATCTCCCTGCCCGTACCGCTCTCGTGCTGAAGCGAAACATCTCATCCAAGTGAGTCTAACCTATTCAATCAAATGCCCCGACATCATTGCCGGGGTATTTTTTTGTATAGAGTACTTTGTCGGCCGTGAGGATGCTTTCTCCGAACGCGGCATGACCATTCTCGGCCGAGATTGGTCATGCAACGACTGTAGGAAGTACTCTGACGGCCGAGAAAAAGTTTTCGCCGATTGCGGCATGACCAATCCTGGCCAGGAATGGTTATGCTTCGTTTCGCTTCATGACCATTCTTGGCGCAGATTGGTCATGCGACGACAGTGGGATGCACTCAGACGGGCGACAGAATGCTTTTGCCGAACGTTGCATGACCATTCTTGGCCGGAAATGGTTATACTTCGTCTTGCTTCATGACCATTCTCGGCCGAGATTGGTCATGCGACGATAGTAGGAAGTACTCTGTCGGCCGAGAAAATACTTTCGCCGTTGCGGCATGACCAATCCTGGCCAAGAATGGTTATGCCTCGAGGAAAGATGCAGAATTATGTGTTCTGAGGAGTATTTTGTGAGAGAAGAAAAGGGGATTTTGCCCTTGGAGGATGTTTTTCACGTCAGGGGAACGTCCCACTTGCATTGATAATCGAGATCTTCAGGTCGAGTGCCTATTGTTTGGGCAGGAACCCCAGCGACAATGGCGTAGGCGGGTACATCACTTGTCACGACAGCACCTGCACAGACCACAGCACCTCGACCGATGGTCACTCCTTGCAATAGGGTAGCTCCCACGCCAATCCAGACGTAGTCTTCGATGACAATCGGCTTGAAGATGCCCTGGAAGTTCCGCGACCTGTAGTCGTGACTTCCTGTCATGATGTTCACGCGATGGGAGATGGAGACGCTCGAACCGATGGTGATACCTCCGCGGCCATCGAGGATACATTGTGTGTTGATGTGGCTGTGTTTCCCAATCGAAATGAGGTTGGCATTCATGAAGTAGTTCCTTTTCATGATGAAGCTTCCTTCGCCAATCTTCATGCCGACAAGCCGCAGATAGCATCTGCGCCAGGACCAGAAGGGAATGTGCGGGATGACCGAGTTGACCATATATTCGAGTATAAAGCTTCGTATGAATTTGTAAAGAAAGGAATTCTTGAACCAGACGACGACAACGTTCTTGAGGAAGTATCCGACGAACGGGAGCTTGTTGCTGGACCTGCTGCTGGTTATTCTGTAATTGTAGAGCAGGTTCCGATAGGGGTGATTGCTCGCTCCCTCAGTGCGATAAGCTTCCAGAAACGTATCGACCATCTGGAACCTATAACCTTCGCACCAAAGCCGATGGAGCATTTCCCAATCCAATGCGTATCCCAGGCGGTTTTCCTGGCTGAGGTCGAAGAGGTGGGTCTTGTGCACTTCGCTACGTATTAGGGCAGATCCATGTCGGAACGTAGGTGCAAACTTCAGCAGGCTGGTATCGGGCTGGGTCCGTATCTCTCGATTCCATTCGGAATTGACTTCGATACTGTGTCCATAAAGGACGCTGCTCTCCGAATCGGCTTGGGCCAATGCGTCAGCCAGGGAAGTGGGGGAGACATAGGTGTCGCCGGAATTGAGGATGCTGATCCATTCGCCATCCGTCCTTTCGATGGCTTGGTTCATGGCATCGTATATCCCCTTGTCGGGTTGGCTGTGCCAGTAGGACAGACGTTCCGAAAAACTGCGAATGATGTCGGCTGTTCCATCCGACGAAGCGCCATCGAGCACGAGGTACTGCACCTCGACACCCGTTTGGGACAAGGCACTCAGGATGGTTTCGCGAATGTGATTCCTGTCATTGCGTACCACAGTGATGATGGTCACACGTGGCGTCATAGACCGAGCAGTTTCTTGATGAGAGGCAGTACGTCACGCTTCATCATGGCATCGGTGAGCGAATGTTCTCCCTCGATGAGGAGGAAGTGCTCGGTGCCGTAGGCTTTCTTGAATTCTGCCTGGCAGTTGACCGTAGGGTCATCCTTGCCGAAGATGCCCCAGATGAACTGCTTGTCTTCGGGTGTGATGTTCTTGAGCGTCAGCTTGGTTTCTATCTCCTTGAATTCGGCAACCATTTTCTTATCGACCTTGAACTGCTTCTGCCCGTCGGCGCGCTTGTTCAGGAACTCGACATTCTTGCCCAAGTGCTTGAAGGTGAGGAGTCGGGCCATGTGGAAGGATGGGTTGACGCAGATGCGCAGATGCCCGTGCTGCAATTCGGTGTACATGCCGCCCATAGATGTGCCGATGATGAGATCGGGCTTCTCATCCTCAATCACTTTCGCAATGAAGGGAATGGCTTCGGCGGGAGAAATGGGAATGTCGGGCGAGACCACGGTGACGCCGTAATCTGCATAGAGGTGATTGCGGAGATTTGTTGCTGTCCCGGTCGATCCGGCAGACGAGAAACCGTGCAGATATAGTATTTTCTTCATGATTTATTACTTTGACGTTGCAAAGTTACATATTATACCTCGTTTTAGCAAGACTTTTGTCTGAAAACTTTTGCCAAGTGTTGGAAAATGATTATATTTGCAGCCTAAAATAGGCATTTCTTTGAACAAATATCAGTTAATCCTATACATTTAACAAATAACAAATAACTTTTTCCAGCGATGAGGATTGTAGATTTCTCCAAGACAAACACAGTGGTGAACAAGTTCATCTCTGAGTTGCGTGATGTTAGTATTCAGACCGATAGAATGCGTTTTCGTCGCAACATCGAGCGAATCGGTGAAATTATGGCATACGAGATCAGCAAGGAACTGACTTACGAAAAGGAAGACATCACCTCTCCGCTTGGCATTGCCGAAGCCAGTGTCCCGACCGATACCATTGTTGCCGCTGCCATCCTTCGTGCAGGTCTTCCCCTTCATCAGGGCATCATCAACATCTTCGACAACGCAGAGAATGCCTTTGTAAGTGCCTATCGTCGCTATGATGCGGATACCGATTTCAATTTCGATATTTCAATCGAATATATTTCGGCTCCTTCGCTCGATGGCAAGGTGCTCATCATTTGTGACCCGATGCTTGCCACCGGATCGTCGATGCAGCTTGCCTACGAGGCTTTGCTGGCCAAGGGAACCCCGACCAAGCTCTTCATCTGCTCCGTGATTGCAAGTTGCGAAGCTATGGACTACCTTGAGGAGAATCTTCCTGAGGATGCAGTTGTCTTTGTTGCTGCAGTCGATGATATGCTCAATCAGCACAAGTATATTGTTCCTGGCCTTGGTGACGCTGGTAATCTTGCATTCGGCGAGAAGGAGTAGTGCACAAGCCCACAAGCCGCTGCAATCAGCTATTCATTAATTTCATTCTTCAATTTCTTAATACGCATTAAGCATTGCGAAACATAACACGACTCATTGACTTTCAGCCCAAGTTCTTCAGTTGCCTGAAGAATTATGACAAGCAGAAGTTCAGTCAGGATGCCCTTGCCGGTGTCATTACGGGTATTGTAGCGTTACCATTGGCCATTGCCTTTGGTATAGCTTCGGGTGTGTCACCTCAGGAGGGCATCATTACAGCCATTGTGGCTGGCTTCATCATCTCGCTGCTCGGTGGCAGCAAGGTGCAGATTGGTGGTCCTACCGGTGCATTCATCGTGATTATCTATGGCATTGTCACAAATCCCGAATATGGCCTGCTGGGACTCACCATAGCAACGATTCTGGCCGGTGTGCTACTTATTCTGATGGGAGTGTTCAAGTTGGGCACCGTCATCAAGTTCATTCCATATCCCATCATCATCGGTTTCACGGCAGGAATTGCTCTGACCATTTTCACAACCCAGATGGGTGACGTTTTCGGTTTGAAACAGACGGTGATTGACCCCGCTACCGGAGAGGTTGTGGTCGATCCCGAGACTGGTGCAGCCATCATGGCACCCCTCAAGACACCTGGTGAATTCATCGGCAAATGGATCTGCTATTTCGAGAATTTCCAGTCGTTCAACCTCTGGAACTTCTTCATTGCCATCCTTTCGATCCTGACCATCATCTTCTTCCCGACTTTCATCAAGGATGTGAAGGGACTCAACAAGATTCCAGGTTCGCTCTATGCCATCATCTTCATGACACTTATCGTCATGGCGATGAAGTATTTCCTGGGTATCGAAGGCATCGACACCATCGGCGATCGTTATCAGATTGAATCGAAGTTGCCCACCCTTGCTGTCCCCACCATCAGTTATGAAATGGTGCATGGATTGATGCCCATAGCATTCACCATCGCGATCTTGGGAGCCATCGAATCGCTGCTCTCTGCGGCTGTGGCAGATGGTGTCATCGGCGATCGCCATAACTCGAACACGGAACTTATCGGTCAGGGTGTGGCCAACATCCTTTGCCCGATGTTCGGCGGAATCCCAGCTACAGGCGCCATTGCACGCACCATGACCAATATCAACAATGGCGGGCGTACACCTGTGGCAGGCATCGTTCATGCTTTGGTACTTCTTCTCATCCTCCTTGTCCTGATGCCGCTTGCCAACTATATCCCGATGGCCTGTCTGGCGGGAGTCCTCGTTATCGTTGCCTACAACATGTCCGGATGGCGAACATGTCGGGCTTTGTTCAAGAGCCAGAAATCCGACATTGCCGTGCTTGTAATCACCTTCCTGCTCACCGTCATCTTCGACTTGACCATCGCCATTGAGTTTGGTTTGATTCTCGCTGCATTGCTGCTCTTCCGTCGCGTGGCTGCCACCAGCCATGTTTCCTTGCTGCATGGTGAAGTACATATTGAGGACGATACTGACCTGGCAACCGGCAATTTCGAAGTCGATCACCTCCAGATTCCCGACAAGGTACAGGTCTATGAGATTGATGGACCCTTCTTCTTCGGCATTGCCAACAAGTTCGACGAACTTTCTGCTACTTCGATGTTCAAGAATCATTCGTATCCCGATGTGCGTATCATTCGTATGCGCAAGGTTCCGTTCATCGATGCAACAGGACTCCATAACCTGGAGCTCTTTGTGCAGAAGAGCCACCAGGACAACATCCATGTCATACTGTCCGGTGTTCGTCCCGAGGTGATGCGTGTCATCAAGAATACTTCGTTCTATGAGGAGGTCGGTGAGGAGAATATCTTCGACAATATTCTCTCTGCCTTGGCGCGTGCCCGTGAGATCATCAACGATCCGAAAACTCACCACCGCAAACATCAGAACAAGGCACAATGATCGTCATCGAGGAAATCAAGGGCAGAAAGGCGCTTAAGCGATTTGTACAGTTTCAGTTGGAATTGTATCGTGGTGTCGATGCTTTTGTCCCTCCGATGATTACGGCAGAAATCGACTGCCTGGATCCGGCAAAGAATCCCGCATTTGATTTTTGTGAAGCTGTCTTTTTCTTGGCTTCCCGGGAAGGCAAGTTGGTGGGACGTGCTGCCGGCATCATCAATCGTCACTCCAACGAACGGGTGGGCAAGAAGCAATGTCGTTTCTGCTACCTTGACTTCATAGATGATGAAACGGTGAGCCGGGCCCTGCTTGACAAGGTGTCGGAGTGGGGAAGGAGCAAGGGTATGACGGAAATCGTCGGTCCTTTGGGCTTGACTGATCTGGATTACGAGGGTTGTCTTGTCAAAGGCTTTGACCAATTGTGTACGTCTGCCGAACTCTATAACTATGCCTACTATCCCAGGCATTTCGAGGCCTATGGGATGCGTCCCGAAGCATTTTGGAATGAGTATAGGATGACGATGGTGGACGAGGTCCCTGAAAAGCATCGTCGTGTGGCGGAAATCTCCAGTCGTCGATATGGTTTGCGAGCCTTGAAGTTTACCGACTCTAAGATTCTCGTTGAACGATATGGCCATCGTATCTTCGAGCTTTACAATCAGGCGTATTCCGAGATTTATGCTTTCACTCCCTTGACCGATCGGCAGATCGATTACTACATCCATCTTTATCTTCCGCAGGTACGTCTCGACCTGATACGTCTCATTGTCGATCAGGAGGACAATCTCCTTGCTTTCGGTATTGCCTGCCCTTCCCTCAGTCGTGCTCAGCAGAAGGCCCGTGGGAAGATGTGGCCTCTGGGTTGGTTCTATCTGGCCCGTGCGATGTATCTCACTCCCGACAGTTTCTGGGGCCGATTGCTGCATGGCGGCACGGACTCCTGCGACCTGCTGCTCATTGCGGTGCGTCCCGATATGCAGGGCAAGGGCGTCAATGCCTTGCTCTTCACCGAGCTCATTCCGCAGTTCAAGGCCAACGGGTATAAATATGTAGAGTCGAACAACGAGCTCGAAACCAACCACAAGGTCTCGAACCTGTGGGGCGATTTTGACAAACAGCTGCACAAGCGGCGCTGCACATTCATCAAGGAGCTGTGAGATGAACATCCGACCCTTTGAGAAATCCTATCACTATTTCGCCTCCCGTCGTGTGAGGTTGTGGCTGCTGCTCTTAGTTGTGGTAGCCACACTTGTTATGCTTGTGTCGCGTCTTACGTTCAAGGAGCAGATCACCGACTTCCTGCCTGTCGATGACACGTACAAGCAGGCCATGTCGATCTATCAGGATGTGGCTGCTGGCGACCGTATTGTCCTGCAGTTCTTCGACGAAGAAACTTCTTCATCGAAAGCGAATCCCCAAAAGCTGATTGCGGCTGTAGCGCATTTCGGCAATTTGCTTTCGGAACAGGACACTGCACGATGGGTCGTTGATTCCTGGCAGCCTCAGGTCGATGCGGAGCGTATCCTCGACGTTTTCGATTTCGTCTATGCCCATCTGCCCTATTATCTGGAGGAGCAGGACTATCTGGCTCTGGATTCGCTGATGTCAAGGCAGTCTGAAGATGATTCAACCTACGTTGAGAAGCGTCTCCTATGGGTTCGGCAGCGTCTGGCTTCTTCATCAGGGTCATTCCTTCAACCGATGCTACAGTACGATCCTTTGGGACTTGGTAATCGTGTCGCTGCTTCGCTCCGGAATTTCCAGCCTGAGATGATTCTGGTGCAGATTGACGGCTATCTCTTTACGGCCGACTCTTTGTGTTGTATGGTCAATCTCTCTTCCCCTTTTGGCAGCAGCGAGAGTGCTGGGAATGCAGATTTGATTCATATGCTGGACAGGATAGGCCAGGAGGTACAGACCACCGATGGCGTAATGGTTCGAGCAACAGGTTCTCCAGTCATTGCCGTCGGGAATAGCATGCAGATTCGACGTGATACGCTGTTCTCTGCCATCTTGGCCCTTGTGCTGATTTTGGCGCTTCTGCTTTATGCTTTCCGCAGTTTCAAGGGATTGTTGTATATTCTGGTTACCATTGCTTTTGGTTTCCTCTTCGGGCTTGGACTCATGCGTCTGGTGCATGACGAGATATCGCTGATTGTGGTGGGCATGACCTCCATCCTTATCGGTATTGCTGTCAACTATCCGCTGCATTTCCTTTGTCACAAACAAGAAGGCGGCGATTGGCGCGAACTTGTTTCACCGCTTCTGATTGGTAATATCACGACGGTGGGTGCGTTCTTGACTTTGGTGCCCCTCAAGGCCACTGCAACACGAGACTTGGGACTATTTGCGGCGTTGATGCTTGTCGGAACCATCCTGTTTACGCTTTTCTTTCTCCCGCATCTCGTGGGACACATCAAGGTGCAAAGCTCCATTGTGGCAGAATCTGAAGAAACAACGGCAAATGGAAGCTCAAAGTCCATTCGCCCGTTCCTGTTAGGAGGTTTTCTCCTTGTCCTGACGCTTGTATTTGGGTGGTTTAGTTTCGATACCCGTTTTGATACCGATTTGAACCACATCAACTACATGACCGATGAGCAGCGGGCTGATTTTGCTCGTCTTGCGGAGATTCAGGGACAAAAAGAGGGCTATGCAACCGTCTTTCTGCCAGCTGAAAGTTTGTCAGAACTGGAGTCCAAGACTCCCTTGCTTGACAGTCTTGCCGGGAAAGGGAGAATAACTGCGCTGAAGAATCCTGCGTTCCTGCTTCCAGGCAAGGAGCTTCAACAGGAACATCTGGCACTTTGGAACAGCTTCTGGCAAAGGCTCGAAAAGGAAGGACGCTTCAACTATCCGTCCTTCCAAAAAGAGGCCATCAAGGCAGGTTTTGCCGAAGATGCATTCAAACCCTTTGCTCGTCTCCTGTCCCTGACTTCTGCTGATACATGTCCTATAGACAGTTTTGCAACTCTGACTAACAGCATTCTCACAGGTCTCGTTCAGGCAGAGACTGGGAAGCTCGTGGCACAGCTTTCTGTTCCCGTGGAACATGTCGAGGAAGTGGAAATGCTGACCGGAGGCTTTGATCTACCGGGTCTCAACCGACGTGTCCTGGATTCGCTGACTTCGGATTTCAACTACGTCGGAATTGCCTGTTCGCTCATCGTCTTCCTTTTCCTCTGGATCAGTTTCGGCCGCATCGAGCTGGCTTGTCTTGCCTTTCTGCCGATGTTGATTGGCTGGTTGTGGATTCTGGGCATCATGCAGTTGCTGGACATCCGGTTCAACATCGTCAACATCATCCTGGCCACGTTCATCTTCGGACAGGGTGATGATTATACGATTTTTGTAGTCGAAGGACTGATCAGTGATTACAGGAAATCCGTTCGTTCGGGCCACCCTGTCCATCGAACCCTGGTGAGCTATCGTCGCAGTATTCTATTGTCTGCGCTCATCATGTTTATCGGTATTGGTTCGTTGATTCTGGCCAGACATCCGGCGTTGCATTCATTGGCCGAAGTGACCATTGTCGGTATGGGCGTGGTGGTGCTGATGGCCTGGATTGTACCGCCCTTGCTTTTCGATTGGATGGTCAGTCATGATAATTCATTACGCGTATATATTTTAAAAGGAGAACAAAATGAAAGAAAGAATCAAAGCTTTGCTGGAGGATCAGCTTCCGTTGGTTGATCTCGAAAGCGATGCACTCTATCAGGAACTTGATTCGTTGGGTGTAACTACTATACTGATGACTTTGTCCGACGAATATGGCATCCTGCTGGATAGTCGCGATGCTACGCCGAAGAATTTGCGTAGCCTTGATTCATTGGTCGCTTTGGTCGAACGTAAACTTGCTGAGAAGAAGTGAGATGGATTGAGCATGTCGCGAAGACCGTGGAGCGCTATCCCGATGCGCTCGCCGTGATTTGTCACGACGAGCAACTGACTTATGCCCAGATGTGGGAGGCGGTAGGGAAGGAGGCGCTCCGACTGCGCGATATTGAACAGGTCCGTGAGGAACAATATTATATCCAAACCTGTACGCAGGACATCGCATACGTGGTGCGTTTCCTTGCTCTTCATCTGATAGGGGCACGATGCGACATCCTTTATACGACGGGTTCTACGGGCAAGCCCAAGGCTGTGCTGTTGAGCGACGAAGGGATGATTGCCAATGGCGACAATCTCATCACCGCGATGGGTTTTCATCACGGATTGACTTTTGTGGTATGCGGACCTTTGGACCATTTCGGCCCATGGAGCAAGATGCTTCCCGTCTTCATGACAGGAGGAACACTTCATATTCTTGATGGCCTGAAGGATATGGAGGCTTTTTTCGATGCACTTCGTCCGGCATCCTTCGTCGATGACAAGGCTAAAACCGCTACATTTCTGGTCCCCAGTGCTATTCGTATGCTGTTGCAATTCAGTCGGGAACGTTTGGAAAAACTTGCAGGTTACATCGAATTCATTGAAACGGGTGCAGCTCCTATGGCTACTTCCGATATGCAGCAGTTGCGTGAGGTTTTACCGAATACGAGGCTTTATAACACCTATGCAAGTACCGAAACGGGTATTGTCTGTACCTATCCTTACCATCTATCGCCATCTATATTACAAGGTTGTGTTGGTCCGGCGATGAAGCATTCCGTAGTTGCGATTGGACCTGATGGGGAAATCTGCGTGAGTGGGCCCATATTGATGGCCGGTTATCTGAATGAAGATGCAGAAGGGAACTTGCAACTTGAACCTGTCGGCAAACGTTTTCAAACCACTGATCTGGGTTATTTAGATGCGGAAGGAAGATTGTTCCTTACGGGAAGGTCCAGCGAATTTATCAACATAGGAGGCTTGAAATTGAGTCCCGTTGAGGTGGAAGACGCAGCCATGGGCTTTGTGGGGATTTTGGACTGTCTTTGTATCCCAGTTTCTCATCCCGTGATGGGACAGGTTCCGAAGTTGTTGGTTGTACTTCAAGAGGGCTTTTCGCTCAACAAAAAGGAAATTTCCCGGTATCTTAAAGAAAAATTGACCGAAACCTGGAAGGTCCCGATCAATTATGAGGTGGTGGACGAGATTCGCAAGATGCCGAATGGCAAGAAGGATCGCAGGAGCTACATCATGTGAAGTCCGGCCTTGATGAGGGCTTGAACGGACATAGTGGGGTCCTTGGCAAGCAGCTTGCTAATAGCCTTCTGCGCATTGGCCAGCTGATAACCCAGAGCCACGAGCGCCTGGACGGCTTCGTCTCCGTTCTCGTTGCTTGCGATGAGCACGCTGCTGTCCTTTGTTGCCGCATTGATGCCCAATTTTCCCATCTTGTCGCGAAGGTCCACGATGATGCGCTGGGCAGTTTTTGTCCCGATACCCTTGACATTCTTCAGCTGCCGGTCGTTACCGCTGCTCACCACGGCTACGAGTTCGTCGGGTGACAGGCTCGAGAGGATACAGCGTGCCGTGTTGGGGCCTACGCCGCTCACGGTGATGAGCAGTTCGTAAAGCTCGCGTTCCTGTTTCGACGAGAAGCCATAGAGGAGGTGCGCATCTTCGCGTATCGACTCACTGATATAGATCTTCTGCACCTGACCTTTCTTCAGGTGATCGTAAGTATAGACGGAGATGGCACAGGCATAGCCCACACCATGACATTCGATGACGGCCATGGTCGGGTCAAGTTCGGTAATTTCTCCCTTCAGATATTCAATCATTTGTTGCTGATATTTCTTAAATAACAATTTATTTAGGTGCAAAGATAGCATTTATTTCTTTAAAAAACAACTTTTTTTCTCCAAATACTGCAAAAATAGTTAATTTCTTTTTTTATGTGCTAAATATTTAATATCTTTGCACCAAATTTACGCATATTATTCTTAACTATATATGAAAAAGTATCTATTTTTAGTTATTCTTGCTGCCTTATCCTTGCCCATCTTTGCTCAGATGACGTTGACGCTCGATAGTTGTCGAGCCATGGCACTTCGCAACAATAATCAGTTGAATGCCACCCGTCTTAAGCAAGATGTAGCCAAGGATGTTCGCAAGGCTGCGCGCACCAATTATCTGCCCAAGATTGATGCTGTGGGCGGATACGAATATTTCAACAAGCAGATCTCTTTGCTCAGCGATGAGCAAAAGGCTTCCTTCTCAAGTCTTGGTACCAATCTTTCCACGTCATTAGGTTCCAATCTGACCACCTTGCTTACTGGCTTGGCACAGAATGGCCTTATTTCACTTACTACAGCGCAGGATTTGGGCACAATCTTCCAAAATCTTGGACCCGGCCTGGCTCAGATGGGAGACGCCGTTGGACAAAACATCGTGGATGCTTTCCACACTGATAACCGGAACATGTGGATGGGCTCGGTGATGGCTCGCCAGCCCATTTATATGGGTGGCGCCATTGTTGCTGCCAACAAGATGGCAGATATTGCCGAGAAGATAGCTGCGGATGATTTGCGCGGCATTACTCAGAATACACTTTACGACATCGACAAGACCTATTGGCTTGTGGTTTCGCTGAAGCAAAAGCAGCGTCTTGCGCTCAGCTATCGAGACCTCGTGACGAAGCTTAACGATGATGTCCACAAGATGATTGACCAAGGTCTTGCAACCCGTGCTGATGGTCTGAAGGTTGATGTCAAGGTTAATGAGGCCGATATGCAACTCACCCAGGTGGAGGATGGTCTTACCTTGTCGAAGATGCTGCTCTGTCAACTCTGTGGTATTCCTGCCACCAGCGATATTACTCTTGCCGACGAGGATAATGAAATGTTGAATCTCGTTGATGAGACTGCCGGACTCGAAGGTCTTTCGCCCGACAATCGTCCTGAACTCAATATGCTGGAACATGCAGTGGAACTTGGCAAACAGAGTACCAACCTTACCCGTGCCGCATTCCTGCCCCATATTGCTTTGACAGGCGGTTACCTTGTTTCCAATCCAAATGTGTTCAATGGCTTCGAAAAGAAGTTCGCAGGCGTTTGGAATGTAGGTGTACTTGTGCAAGTTCCCGTTTGGAACTGGTTTGAAGGCGTCTATAAGGTTCGTGCCAGCAAGACGGCTACTAATATCGCTCGTCTGGAACTCGACGATGCCCGTGAAAAGATTGATCTGCAGGTGGAACAAAGCCGTTTCAAGGTGGATGAAGCCAAGAAGCGTCTGCAGATGGCTACCCGCAATGTTGCCAATGCCGAAGAGAATCTGCGTTGTGCCAACGTCGGTTTCCGAGAGGGTGTGATGGAGAGTACCGAAGTGATGGCTGCACAGACAGCCTGGCAGCTCGCCAAGTCGCAACTGATCGATGCTGAGATTGATGTCAAACTCGCTCAGGTGAATTTGAAGAAGGCGTTGGGCATCCTGCAATAAATGCTTGAAAAGGTCCTGAAGAGTTCTGAAAGGATCCTAAAGGTCTTTAATAAAAAGAAATGAAATAAAACTTAATAATATGACAGAAAATAGAGAACATAACAACATCCTGCTGGCCGTTTTTGGTCTTTTGGCAGTTGTAGTAGTGATTGGCCTTATTGGCTTCTTCACACTTGGTAAGAGCGAGGACATAATCCAGGGTGAGGTCGAGGTTTCGGAATTCCGTGTTTCGAGCAAGCTTCCCGGACGTGTGCTCGACATCCGTGTTGAGGAAGGCCAGTATGTGAACGTAGGCGATACGCTCGTGATTCTTGAAGTGCCTGAGGCAACTGCTCAACAGAAGGTGGCCCAAGCTACTGAAGGCGCAGCTGCTGCTCTTAGTGAGATGGCGCAGATTGGTGCTCGTGCCGAGACCATCCAGGCCGCATTCCAGATGTATCAGGCAGCCCAGGCTGCAAGCGAGATTGCCGAGAAGACCTATAAGCGCGTGCAGAACCTTTTCGATGAAGGAGTGGTAAGCGCCCAGAAGCGTGACGAAGCCTTTGCAGCATACAAAGCCACCCAGGCACAGGTCGAGGCAGCCAAGAGCCAGTATGAAATGGCAAAGAATGGTGCACGTAGCCAAGAGAAGCAGGCTGCTCGCAAGCAGGTTGAGGCCGCTCAGGGTGCAGTCGATCTCATCAATTCGATATTGCGTGAGACCGTACAGGTTGCTACCGTTGCCGGTGAGGTTAGTTCTATCTATCCCAAGGAAGGCGAACTTGTAGGCCTTGGTTCTCCCATCATGACCATCTCGATTATGGATGATATGTGGGGCATTTTCAATGTTCGTGAGGATCAACTCAATGGCCTGAAGGTCGGCGATGTAAAGACTGCTTATATTCCTGCTTTCAAGAAGGAACTCCAGTTGAAGGTGACATATATGAAGGACGAAGGTTCGTTTGCCACATGGAAGGCTACCAAGGCTAACGGACAATATGACCTCAAGACTTTCGAAGTAAAGGCTAAACCTACGGAGAAGTTTGAGGGTCTTCGTCCAGGCATGAGCCTGATCATTAAGGATTAAGATGAATACACTCTCGCGAATCATACAGATTGCTGGACGCGAATGCCGTATCCTGGTGTTCAAGAATCCCATCTACTTGTTCTGCATGGTGCTGATACCCATCACCGTCATTTTCTTCATGACATCGGTGCTGAGTAATGGCCAGGCAGTAGAGTTGCCTGTGGGTGTAGTTGACCAGGATAATACGGCTACGTCGCGTCAGCTCATCCGTAAGCTCGACAGTTTTCAGACGTCGCACGTCGTGGGGCATTATGCCAACGTCAACGATGCCCGAAATGCCATCCAGCGGGGCGAGATCTATGCTTTTCTCTTCATCCCCGAGGGAACGACTGGTGGATTATCTTTGTCGCGTCAGCCTAAGATTTCTTTCTACTACAACAGTGCCTTTATCATGGCAGGTTCTACTACATTCCGTGACCTGAAGACAGTTGCAACATTGGGTTCGGCAGGAGTAGGGCAGCAGAAACTATCGGCCATTGGCAAGACGGAGCATGAGATACGTGCTTTCCTGCAACCGATTTCCTTGGACACACATCTTGTGAGCAATCCTTGGTCTAACTACAATGTCTATCTTTCGACCTCCATGGCGCCAGGACTGTTGATGCTGATGATGTTCTTGATTTCGGCCTATTCCATTGGCACGGAATTGAAGTTTGGTACATCGCATGAATGGATGCGTATGGCTGACGGCAATTCGATTGTAGCGGTCATCGGCAAGATGATACCTCAGACTATCGTCTTCCTGCTGGTCTTCTATGGTTTCGAGTTCTACATTTTCTATGTACTCGATTTCCCGCATCCAGGTGGTGTGTGGCCCATCCTTCTACTCGGACTTCTCGCAGTCTTATCATCACAAAGTTTCGGCATATTCCTTTTCGGTTTGGCTCCCTCACTCCGTATGTCGATGACGTTGTGTAGTCTGTTGGCGATGCTCGGATTCAGTATGTCGGGCTGCACCTTCCCTGTATTTGCTATGGATGGTGCCTTACAGCTCTTGTCATGGATCTTCCCCTTACGGCATTACTATATGATCTATCAGATCAATATCTTTAATGGCTTCCCGCTTCTTTATGCTTGGCCATATTGGGCAATGCTCATTGTTTTCATGATATTGCCGTTCTTCGTTATGCGCAACATTTATAGAGCCATGTTGGTCTATAAGTATATACCGTAGTCAATTTCAGGTTGCTCTGAGTTCCTCAAGTATTTCGATTATGCATGAACTCAGAACACTCCGAATACTTCGATAAAGAAATGAATTTTAAAAAATTAAAGCTGACCATTCAGGAGGGTATCCGCGACATGGCGATCATCTGGGCCAATGAGATGAAGATGACCGTCAAGGATGAAGCTGTGCTCATCTTCTTTGTGCTTGCACCTCTTGTTTATCCTTTGCTTTATGCTTGGATCTACAACAACGAGGTGGTGCGCGAAGTGCCTGTGGCTGTCGTTGACTACAGTCATTCGGCCGAAAGCCGAGAGTTCATCCGTTTGTGCGATGCTTCACCTGATGTCAAGGTCGCCTATCACTGCATGAGTCTGACTGAGGCTCGTAATCTGGTGGGTCACCAGCAAGTCAAAGGTGTTCTCTTGTTCCCTTCCGATTTTGATACCAATATCAATCGAGGCGATCAAGCCCATGTCAGTCTGTTCTGCGACATGAGTCTGATGCTTACTTATAAAGCAATCTTCCAAACCGTTCAGACAGTTTCGTCAAAGATGGGTTCTGAAATACAATTGTCCCGTAATTCAGGTTTTACCGATCGTGATGATGAGGTAACTGTTCGTCCGCTTGAATATGACGAAGTGCCAATCTTCAATCCTTCGGGTGGATATGGCAGTTTCCTGCTTCCCGCAGTCCTTATACTTGTCATTCAGCAGACTTTGTTGTTGGGCATTGGTCTGGCAGCAGGAACTAGTCGAGAGAATAATCGCTATGGTGAACTGATTCCTATCGACCGTCATTATCGAGGTCTGTTCCGTATAGTTATGGGTAAGGCTCTTTGCTACTTCATGATTTATGCTTTGGTAGCATCTTATCTCACGCTTATCTTGCCCAAACTATTCCATTTCCCGTTGCTGAGTTCTCCGCAGGCATTATTAGGTTTGCTTGTTCCATATATACTTTCTTGTATATTCTTCGGTATTACCCTCTCGTGTCTGGTGCGCTATCGTGAAAACGTGATGCTTTTGGTGGTGGTAACATCGCTTCCTTTCCTTTTCCTGTCGGGCATCTCGTGGCCTTCTGAAGCCATTCCTGTCTTTTGGAAAGGTGTCTCATGGCTCTTACCCTCAACCTTCGGTGTGAAGGGATTTGTTGCGGTGAATAGTATGGGAGCCACGCTTCAGGACATCAGCACGGAGTACTTTGCCCTTTGGGCGCAGTCGCTCATCTATTTCTTCACGTCCTGTCTCTTCTACAAGGTACAGATCGACCGCGCCATCCGACAGCAGCCTGTCGCTGAGGCATAGTGCTTTCCCTCTCAAACCCCTCAAACCTCCCTTTAATCCTCGAGCCGTTCGAGCTCGGGGATTTTTGTTTTTTCGAAGGCATACGCGACAAAAAATGAACCTATTCCGCCATTTTGTCGCCTTTTCGGCCTCCTTGCGCCTGTTTTTTCAAAAAAAATCCCCGAAAAATTGGGAAGAATCGAATTATTAGCTATTTTTGCACATTGAATAATCGTATCTATATCGTTCAAACAATGAAAAAGCAATATCAACGTCCAGATCTTCTGATTGTCGGCAGCGTTACGCCGATATCTGTCATCTCAACAAGCGGCTATGGACTACAGGCCAAGAATCCCGGATATGGAGCCGACACGGGTGGCGGCTTCTGCCAGGAGGAAGACAGCAATGCCCCCGCACATCGTAGCCCCTGGGATGAGTAATCCTGACGGGAACAGTATCTAATGAAAAGCATCAATCACTTCGAAAAACATCCTTCAATGAAAACAAGAATCCTACTGTCAGCCCTCGTCGTGTTGGCTGCTTGTGCCGGTTGTTCCTCTTCCAACGAAGAAGAGGACGCTGTGCGCGACGATGGCCGTCGCCTGTGCCAACTGACTGTCACTCCGGTCGATGATGCCGAATCGACGCGTACCGTTTCCGACCTCACTCGAGCCACCTTGCTGCCCAATGGGAACACGTTGGGCGCCTCGTGGACCGAAGGCGATCGGATGGGATGCTGCAATCTCAGCACGATACCGCCCTCCCCCGACATCCCCGTGAGCACCGTTGAGCTGGTGGCTGAATCCACCGCCCAAAAATCACGATTTACGGGTTCGCTAACGTGCAAGAACGGGGATTATATTGCTGTAGTCTATCCGAAGAATACGTTCGAGAATGGCGATAACTGTGCCGAATATACCCTGCCGCTCACTGGTCAGGACGGTACGCTCGAGACCATTGCGCAGCGCTATCACCTGATTTGCGGAGTAACCTCCGTAGCCGTTGGAGAGGATAATATTGCCAGTGCACTCATCAGCATGAAGCCCCTGCTCACCATCTGCAGGTTTGCATTTGCCGATGAAGAGGGAACGCCGCTGTCTGTCCAGACGCTCACCATTTCCTATACGAAGAATGGTTCCGGCTTTGACGCGGGCACTTATCCCCAGTCGGCATCGATTGTCGTTTCGCAAAGCAATACGCAGGAATCGGTTGTCGCCCAGGGTGTCCCCGGTTCGGGCAAACTCTCTCTCAATGCTTCGGGGAAAACCGAAGTCTATGTGGCCCTGTTGCCCACCGGCAAACGCAGTTTCACGTTCGAAGTGACTACCCCTTATGGCAAAGCGTATTCCGGTACGGCCTCGGCCAAGCTGAACGAAGGTGAATTTGTCATTGCTCCATTGAAATTATCGGAGAATCAGTAACTAAACCAATTATCCTATGTATATGAAACCTAAACAATTTTTCTTGCGATTCGTCCTGTCGCTTGCTCTGTTTGCGGCGGGCCTGTCATCAGCTTTTGCCGGATGGGAATACGAAAAAAAGGGGGAAGAAGGAGGCGGTGGAGGAAGCTACACCTTCCGCAACGAAAAGCGCTATTTCACCTATGACGGCAAGAACTACGACTCCAATCACCTCGACTGGTTCGTGACGAGGAAACGCTTCGACGGCGAAAAGGACCAGTTCTACTACGAGTTCGAGATGCGTGTCTGCTGCGACATGATCATCGACTTCGACAAAAGCACATGGAATATGCTATGGTACAGCAGCGAAGTGCAGCAGACGCTTATCGAAGGCGAGGTCTTTGTGGTCACCACCGACGATGTCCTTCATTCGCTGGGTACCTGGAAGAAAAACAAGACTGACAAATCGTTCATCTCCTTCTCGAACGACAAGACGCAGGAGTACGGCGGTTTCCATACCTACAATCTGGACACCGACAACGGCCATGTCAAGATCCGCTTCCTGCCTCGCCGTCAGGCCTTCATCGATGGCGTGAAGAAGATTATCTTCAAGAATCGTCTCGTCTTCAAGGATTCCCGCGAATGGGGATGGTTCCAGTATGAGAAGGATATCGACCTGGACTATTTCGATGATCATCGGCCTATGCCCCAGTTGACAACCGATTGGAACACGAACGGTTCCTTGTCGTTCCAGGGCACCGACCTGCGAGACATCTCGAAGGACAACCGCTACATGGAGCAGAAGTACCGTGTCTATCAGTATCTCTATCCCGGCTATAAGGATTTCTACAACGACGACTTCAAGCTCGACGAAAGCAGTGTGAACATCGAGCACAAGGCCGACAAGAAGATGGACGTTGCGTTCAGCAAATGGTACCTCAGTGGCGGAGCCTACACCACACCCGTGTGGGTAAGATATCGTGGCGAATCGAAGGTCAATACCGAGGATGCCGAATGCTACTTCAGTGGCGTTTGGTACTACCAACCCTACGTCCTGCAGTTGGTCAAACCCTATACCCGACCCGAGAATCTCCGATCGGACTTCGACAAGTGGGCGATGACCAACACCATCCGCTGGTCCCGTCGCTACCGGGCATCCGGTTACGATGGTACTACGGTGAGCGACGTCGAATGCCGCACCGATGGCAAGTGGTACCTGATCCGCTACGACAAGGGGAAGAATCCCCAGGCCGACGGATACAAGTTGCTTGCCACCATCGACGGCTCCAGTCTGAATTCGTCCCTTTGTTATACCGACAAAGACATCGAATACGATCGTCAGTATGTCTATCGTGTGATTTTCCTGCCCGCCTTGCTCGAAGCGGACTTCAAGGATCGTTTGGCCGATCTGCCTGGTCAGGCACCTTCCCATTCTTCCAGCGACCTATGGGAGGAACAGACGGTGAGCACGCTGATGGAAGTGCCCATCCGGCTCTCGCAAGATCGCACTTTCGAACGGGCTGTGCGCCTCGTCTGGGATTATAATATCCAGTTGAAGGATCTGGCGTGGCGCATCGAACGGCGTACCCCTGGTTCCATCGTCTGGAAGCCGGTTGACGATCCGATTCCCGTCGATGCCAGCCAGTCACAAGAGCACTTCGATGTCGAAGGTACGGTCTGCGATGTGCTCGAATATCGTGTGCTGACCACCGTCAACGGCAAGGAACTGACCTCCAACATCCTGGCTGCCAACCTTCCAGCAGGTAGTTATATCAGCGAAGTGACCGCCACCACGGGCACGGAGGAGACCAGTGTCATTGTGAAGTGGAAGGTGGCACGCGTCGATGTTACCCACGAAGCTTCCTATCGTGTGCTGCGTCGTCTCATCGGGGCGGAAGAATGGACCTTGCTTGCCGACGACATCCGCGGTACGGAATCGGAATACCAATTTACCGATACGCGTGTGGCAGCCGGTTCCTACTACGAATATACCGTCGAGGCCTACGATGCGATGTGCGACGACCAGTTCGTCCGCACCGACTCGCAGATTACCCCGGGCTTCTCGCAGGCTCGCGGCACCATCACCGGACATGTGGCGTTCGGTTCGGGCACAGCCGTCCGCGATGTGCGTGTTAACCTGGTCAAGTCGTCGTCCGACGTGGTGACCGACCAGCCTCAGTACCTGTCGCGCTTCATCGAGGGCGATGGCAAGGGCATCGCCTGGACAGCCGATTCAGCCAAATATGCTTCGGTCCTCAATGGGCAGAAGGAACTCACCCTGCAGCTCTGGGCCAAGCCGACGATGGAATCCGGATTGTCCAAGCAGACCTTCCTCCATCTCACCAATGCCCTCGAACTCGGTGTGAAACGTATCAGCGATGACTCCAACTATACGGTCATTGCCGAAGAACGGAACGGCTACGATGCCGCTGGCCGATTTATCCTGGCTTCGGCAGCCGACTGGGAACGTTTTGCCGAGCTCGTCCGCAATGGCATGTTCAACCAGGATGCCGTAATGATTGCCGACATTGATCTGGAGGAAAGCCAGACGATGGTGGGCGAAGAAGGGCGGAACCGTTATGCCGGTCATTTCTACGGCAATGGACATACGCTGACGGTCCACTATTATGTCCATAGCTCCCAAGATGGCTCCGACTCCTATCGTACGGCACCCTTCGCCTACGTCAGCAACTGTACCATCGAGGATCTGCATGTGGCAGGCACCATCAGCACCAACGCACAGTTTGCCGGTGGCATCATCGGTGACTGTGAAGACTACTGCAAGGTAAACCTGTACCGCTGCTGGTCGTCGGTAACCATCGAAAGCCGATGCGGCGGCGAAGGGAACCACGGCGGCCTGATTGCCCGCTCGGGAGGCATCCTATACATCGACGCCTGTCTGTTCGATGGTGTCATCCAGGGTGATGACCTGATTAAATGTGGCGGATTTGTTGGATTACAGCTCGAGAGACGTTCTGCCGAACTTGTCAATTGTGTAATGAATCCGTCAAGTGTGCCCGTCACCTCAGGGTGCGCCACCTTTGTGCGCTGCACCTCCTCAGGGTTCACCTATTTCAATAACTGCGTTTATACCAAGGCCATGGGCGAGGGACAGGGCCAACAGCTTTCGTACAGTTCCATCACCACCTCGCGGATGGGCGAAAACTGGATGAATAGCAACGATCGTGTCGTGCCGCGCGTCGAGGAGAGTCCCGTGAACTATCGGATCGTCACGTACCGCATAGCCTCTACGGTTCATCCTGCCAGCTCCGACACCATCGATCGGAATGCCTATTGTCTCTACGCCGTCGATCTGACACCTGGTGACCCGACGCAGTATCGTGTGACCGAGTTCCAGAACCTGCCCTTCCATACCCTCGACTTCACACACGTTACAGCCCGCTATCAGCAGGGCCAGTGGATCTTCTCGGTGGGCCGCGACACGCTGCTTTCCGACACCATCGCAGTGGCGAGCAACGCCTGGAATTCCTGCAGCAGCTCGGGTACCGTCACGCTCGGTCTGGGAGGTTCGCTGCATGCCACGGGCAGTGCCTTCAAGGGCAATGTCGATGACTTACGTCTGTGGAACCGTGCACTTTCTCAGAAGGAGTTCAATAGCAACTTCGACCGCATCCTGGGTGGTACCGACGAAGGCCTTGTGCTCTACTGGCCCTTCGACGAAGGCATCAACATTGTCCATTATGTCTTCGATGTAGCCAATCAGGATGGAATCTACCAGCTTAATCATCCCGAAGTGGGTGTCAATGCTGTGCCCTCGCCCCTTGTGCCCGATCATCTGAGGCTCTATGGCATGACCGATGCCGAAGGTGACTACATCATCCGCGGTATCCCCTTCCAGCAAGGCGGCACCAACTACAAGGTTGTACCCCAGCTGGGTGTCCACGAGTTCAGTCCCAACTCGTCGTCGATGTTCGTCAGTCCCACCAGTCTGACAGCCAACAATGTCAACTTCGAGGACGTCTCGGCGTTCCCGATGGAAGGCTATATCTATTATGCCGGCACCAACATACCCGCTGAGGGCATCATGTTCTATGTCGATGGTGAAATGCAGTCGAAGGACGGACAGGCAGTCAAGACCAACGCCGATGGCTTCTACTCGCTCTCTGTCCCGATTGGCAAACACTACGTCGAAGCTAAGCTCGATGGTCACCGCATGGCCTATGGCGGTCGATTCCCCCATCAGGGCACGTTCAACTTCGACCGTGCAGTAATCCACGACTTTGCCGACTCCACCCTGGTCAACTTTGTAGGCCGTATCGGAGGCGGCGAACGCAACGACACGCTGGCTGTCGGTTTCGGTGCTTCGAAGAACAACATCGGTATTGCAACCATCACGTTGAAACTCAACAACGAGTCATTCTCGTTCAACTGCCTGGACGATCATATCACCTCAGCTGCCCAGAACCGACCCTTTGCAAGCGACACGACGTCCATCAACAGCCATTCCTGGGCTGGTACAGGACCCTATTCAAAGTACATCTACATCCGTACCGATTCGCTCACGGGCGAATTCTCAGCCCTGCTTCCGCCGCTCAAGTACATCACCAAGAACATCAAGATCGACAAGAATCCCGACATCGAGTTCTCTTCGCTCCCCGAGATTGATTTGACCAATCCGAACAAGGCGATTGTCGATTCGCTGAAGGTTTACCAGAACGGCGACAGCATCTGTCTCACCTATACCTACAACACCAAACTTGTCAAGACCTATTTCTCCGAACCCAGGCTCGATATCGTTGAAAAGGGGAATGACCCCGGCGCCTTTGGCATGAAGGAGGTTGTCTATAAGGACGACCAGGGAGGTCCCGACCGCGTCATTGGCGACCTGTGGACCCGCAAGCAGGATGGTTCCGTCAAATATCTGTTGGATTATCCCATCTATCAGACCGGCGATGTCCGGTATTTCGATCTGCGAGCCTACGAGGCATACGCCAACTACGACGGAAAGGTCGTTGTCACCGACACCATTCCTCTCCGTGGGACCACACTCACGGTGACCAACGAGATGAGCTCTGCTCAGAAGGTGGTCTGCAAGGTCGAGGATCCCGAATCTCCCTATAAGCCGGGCGATCTCTATGATCTGGTCAACGAATCGTTCGATCTGGATAGCAATGGCGAAGGACGCCTGTCGTGGAAGGTCGGTGCCCCCAACATCGTGAAGCCCTACACCCGTCTCTTCTCCACGTCCCTCGAGCGCAACGGACGCACTTATGTCGTGGCAAACCTCAATGCTGTTGTGCTGGGTGCACTGACCATGGGTAACAATTTCATTACCAAGGGTCCCGATCTGGTTCAGTTCATCCTGCGCGATCCTCCGGGAGCAAAGTCCAAGACGACACTCAAGCGAGGCAAGGTAACCACCAAGACGCATTACGACACCTATCGCGCCTATGGCAACCACAGTCTGGTCAACAATCTGATCATGGGCTCTGAACTGGATGTCGGTACGGGTATCGGATTCTTTGTTATCACGGGCAACAAGGTCGATAATCAGCTCGACCTCGGCGTCGCATCCCAGTGGGAGTGGAATCATGTGAAGGATACCGTCGTGATCGATACCGAAATGTCAAGCATATCGACCGCCGCCACCTCTCCCTATGTAGGAGCCAAGGGTGACGTGTTTGTCGGCACATCCACCAATATGCTACTGGGCACCTGCCGCAATCTCTTCATCAAGCAGGATCCACAGACACTCAAATATTACATCGAACTCGAGGATGCGCTGTCCCTTGGACAGGAGATAGCCACCGCCTTCAAATACACCACCTACGAGATCGAGACCGTGATGATTCCCAAGTGGAAGGATATGCGCCGCCAGTATCTTTCCCCAATCGGTTCGAAGGAAGAGGCCGACAACTATGTCAACACGGGCCAGAAGGGCGTGTGGCTCACCTGGCTGCCAGAGAATGATCCCGACTATGGCGAAGATTCCACCTATGTCTATGTCGCTCCTCTCAAGCCTCTCGAAAGCGAGATTGACAGCGTCATGTGGTGCAACGAGCAGATCCAGCACTGGATTAAGGAACTCTACACGAACGAGGAGGAGAAGGTCGAGGTGATGAAGAAAAGCACACCCGAAAACTTCTCCATCGATGGAGGATCCACCTATACGTTCAGTTCTCGTCACGAAGTGTCCAAGACCGACGAGAAGAAGACTACCTGGCGAATGGGCGGTGTGTTCGGCGAACACTTCGGATGGTCCTTGTTGTCAACCGCCAAGTTCGGCATCATCACGAATATCACCTCCGAAGCAGGTCGAGGCTATGTCGATGGCGATGGGACCAAGACCAGCAACTACACCGAGTGGGAATATACCGTGCAGGATGGCAACCGCGACACCGACATTTCCATCAATCAGTACAAGCCCACCAATCAGAACAATGGTTTGATATTCAGTATCTTCGGTGGTCAGACCTACAATCCCTACGAAGGTCAGGACACGACGAAGTGGTATCAGCCTGGTACGCCCTTGGGCAATGCCACGCTGCAGATGGAACAGCCCGACCTGCAGATCAGCCTCGACGGGCAGCATCCCGCCAAGAGTGCCACGCTCACCGACATTCCCGCTGGAGGCGAAGCCCATGTTGTTCTGCATTGCACCAATCTGGCCACTGCACACCAGGGCATCAACTTCAGCTATAATCTCATCATTCTCGAGAACACCAATGTCGATGGCTTGCAGATTCTGATGGATGGAGTTCCCATCAATGGCCGTTCCATCTATCTGAACCACAACGAGACGGTGACCAAGGTGCTGACCATCCGGCAGACCGACCAGAGTATCCTAAACTACGACGGTATCAAAATCCGCTTCTGTTCGCAGTACCAGCCCGCCATCATCAACTCCGATGTCACGCTCAATGCCCGTTTCAAGCCCAGTTCATCGCCCGTCAATCTAGTCATCGACGAGCCCGTTCTCAATATCGAGACAGGCAACAGCCTCGCGATGAAGGTGACTGACTTCGATCGTTCGTTCAAGAGCCTTAAGTTCGTCGGTGTGCAATACCGTTTCGCCGGCAACACCGGCTGGACACCGCTCTACCAGTATCTGGTCAATCCGGCCGATACGGCGAAGTATGACTATCCCGTTCTTCCTACATCGGGCGACCTGCCCCTGTCGCTGGATATGCAGAGTGAGGCCAGCTATCCGCAGGGTACCTACACCTTCCGCGCCTTTACAGCTGCCGATTTCGACAACCAGTACGTCTATGTCTATAGCGATGAGGTGACGGTCATCAAGGACAACATCGCTCCCCGTCCGCTCACCACACCCACTCCGTCCAGCGGCATCCTGGGCTTTGGCGACGACATGAGCATCGAGTTCACTGAGGACATCGTCCCAGGCTACGTGGGCGACAAGAACGTCATTGTCACGGCGGTGCTCAACGACCGTCCGATCGACCACGAGGTGTCCTATCAGCTCGTTCCGCGTGCACCGGCCGGACGGACGCGCAACCCCATTTTCCTGAGCGGAGACTTCTCCCTCGACTTCTGGCTGAAGTGGGATCAGGCAGGTACCATCCTCCGGCACGGTAAGGGCCAGAACGCCTTTGCCCTCAGCCTTGATGCCGACGGACATGTCCATGCCATCATCGGCGGTACCGACCATGTGAGCACCAAGACGTTGCCTGCTGGTCCGTGGACCTTCATGGCACTCAGCTACAAGTCGAGCGAAAAGACGTTCTCGATGCTTGCCCAGTATGGTACGACCAACGTCGATCTGTTCATGAACGAACCTGTGTCCGACACAGGCACCCAGGTCATCCAGTATGCCGACGACAACTACCTCTACATCAGTTGCGACCTGCTCGGTGGTGCTATGCACGACCTGAGTCTCTTCAATATCTATCGCGACGTGAACGATGCAGCCGCCACCCGTTATCAGTCGAAGACTGCCTACACCTATGGCTTGACCAACTACTGGCCGATGAACGAAGGACATGGCTACGTGATTGCTGACGCCCGTCATACGCACGACTTCGATGTCGTCAACACCTGGTTGATCGACAATCGGAATTATGCTGTGCGCTTCCTCACGAGCGAAGGTATGACGGCCGACATCTCCCGACTTGCCACAGGCATTGGCGACAGCTATGCCATCGAAATGTGGACCTACCCCGAAAAGATTACCGAAGGGGCTACGCTCTTCGAGACGGGCACCAATCCGTATAATCGTCTGCGGCTCTACTACGATGCTGACAAGAACCTCTGGCTTGAATACGGCGAAAAGAAGCAGATGGTGGCCGACGACAACGAGTTATCGACACTCGATTTCGAAGGCGGATGGAGCCATATTGCCCTCAACGTCGTACGTGGACAGAGCGCCAGCTTCTACTTCAACGGCCATCGTACCACGGTTATTTCCGAAACCGACATGCCTCAGGTCGAAGGTCCGGTAATGAAGTTTGGCGAAGGATACACAGGCTATCTCGATGAAGTGCGCTACTGGCGTGCCACGCTCTCCGAGGGCCGTCTGCTCTCCAATATGTTCAACTGCATCGACACGGCCAGCGTCTATTCGCGTGGTCTGGCTCTCTACTTCCCGTTCGAGAAGAACGACACCATCGACGGCGTGCCCACCAAGTCCTACACGTTCGAGAACCGTGTGCCCGGTGCCACCGACGAACTCAGGGTGATCGCCAACAGCCAGGCGTCGGCCGTTTTTGCGGCGCCCATCAAGAAGGCTCCCGAGGAGTCGCGCCTCCTGGCTTCGCCCATCGCTTCCGAGCGCAAGTTGGTCGTCAAACTGAAGGGCGACAACATCGCGCCACGCGACATCGAGGGCACGACGCTCAACCTCACCGTCGCCGACGTGCGCGACCTGAATGGCAATGCTTCGCAGCCCATTCGCTGGACAGCCTACGTCAGGCGGAATCCGCTCCTGTGGACCCGAGATTCCGTGAGCCTCACCAAGCTCTATGGCGAGGAACTTGTGTTCGACGTCGATGTCATCAACAAGAGTGGAAATGTCGAATACTATTCGGTCGAGAATCTTCCGCAGTGGCTCACGCTGGTCGAAAGCAATGCTGCCGACGAGGTGGCACCCTCATCTTCCCGGACGTTGCGATTCCGTGTCGATCCATATGTGCGCGTCGGTCTCTACGATGTCACCATAGGTCTGCAGGGCAACTTCGAGATTCTCGAACCGCTTCGTATCCAGCTGAAGGTGAGTGGCGAAAAGCCCGACTGGAGTTTCGACCCGACTGCCTACGAACACCAGATGAACGTCATCGGACAGGTACGCATTGACGGTATCCTGATGGAGAACACCGAGAGCATCGTGGCCGCCTTCATCGGTGGCAAGTGCCGTGGCCTGGCTTCGCCCGAGAAGGTGCGTGGCGCGGCCTATGTCACCCTTAGCATCTATGGCAATGGCTATCGCAATCAGGATGCCGACAAGCCAGTCACCTTCGCCATCTACGATGCGTCGAATGGAATGACCTACGTCGATGTCGATCTGACCTTGACCGACGGCACGCCTGCCCAGGTGCTCTTCAAGCACGACGAGCTCATCGGCGACTTCGATCAGCCTGCCATCTGGACCAAGAGCGGCAAGGTTGAACAAAGTCTGTCGATCCACGAAAACTGGAACTGGATAGGCTTGGGTGTACAACCCGAGGATGATAGTCCGCAGAGTGTATTCAGCAGCTACGACGGCTGGTCGCTGATGATGAAGGACCAGGGTTCGCAGGTGGCGTGGAGCAACGGCACCGAATGGGATGGCCCGCTCTCCGTCACGGCAGGTACGATGTACAAGCTCCGTGTAACTTCGTTGCCAACGAGTCCTCAGCTTCCTTCGCAACTGGCTGTCACAGGCCGTCAGGTCACGCTATCGACCACACCCGTCGAACTCCACGACGAATGGAACTGGATTGCCTACACGCCGCTCTATTCGATGACCATCGACGAGGCATTGGCAGGAGCCAACCCGCAGCGTGGCGATCGTGTGAAGTCGCAGAGTGGCATTGCCATCTACGGAAATACCGGCTGGGAGGGCAACCTCAAGTCGCTTGAAAGCGGTCATGGATACATGTACTACAATTCTTCGGGTGTCCGGAAGAGCTTCGTCTATCCGTCGCCTTCGGCAAGCAGCCAGGCTCGGATGCGAGCTATGGCATATGCAGGCGACCAGCCCACCCTCTTCTCGCCCGTCGATCGTCATCACTATCCCGACAACATGACGATGGTCATCCAGCTCACTGACGGTGAGGCAGTGGTCGATTCGGCCGAAGTGGCTGCCTTCGTCAACGGGGAATGCCGGGGTGCAACGCGTTCCTACAATGGACTCTACTATCTCATCATATCGGGTGAGGGAAGTTCCGTTCCGATGCAGCTCTATACGTATCTCGATGGTCGCATGGTCCTGATCGACGACTCGCAGTACTTCACCAGCGACGATAACATAGGCGATCCGTGGTCGCCCTACGTCATCGACCTGCAGCATCTGCCCGATGCCATCGGCTCCATTTCGACCGACGAAGATGCCGACGACGATGCCTGGTACACGCTCCAGGGCTTCCGTCTCGGTGGACGTCCCGAGTCGCCCGGCATCTACATCCACCGAGGTCAGAAGGTGGCTGTCGGCGCCGATGCAGACAATAATCCGTAAATCTTCGATCGAATGACTCTTTGGGCTTGGCAGCGATTCCTTTTCGCTGTCAGCCCAAATTTCATATTCAAAAGATTTTTTGAGAGAAAAAATAGATAATTAATTTTTTAGGTTGGCCGATATTTTGTGAGAATTCTTTATCAAAGATGAAATAGGACGTCTACGTACATATACGCTCCATTTCACAACGAAATAGCACGTGTATGAACATAGACGCTCCATTTCACAATGAAATAGTACATCTACGAACATAGACGCTCCATTTCACAATGAAATAGTACATCTACGAACATAGACGCTCCATTTCACAATGAAATAGTACATCTACGAAC
>JAEEGG010003486.1_pt1 | contig 39182 bp, 28 predicted proteins | sample 9134161 | NCBI WGS metagenome assembly JAEEGG01 (sample SAMN16246543, study PRJNA631951) | gut metagenome | biome: gut microbiome; feature: rumen; material: CR-attached | host: Bos | place: Iran: Karaj | collected 2018-10 | reverse complement strand
AAGATAGAGCGATATAAGCGAACGGCTTTTGCGGCGTACGCCGCAAAAGCCGTATTTGTTTTCAGAATACCATTCTGTCTTCTATATACTTGCGCACTTCGGCTATGGGGATACGCACCTGTTCCATCGTGTCGCGGTCGCGGACCGTAACGCAGTTGTCGGCGGGCGTGTTCTCGTCGCCCACGGTCTGGAAATCCACGGTGATGCAGAACGGGGTGCCTATCTCGTCTTCGCGGCGGTAGCGCTTGCCTATCGAGCCCGCCTCGTCGTAATCTACGGGGAAGTACTTGCAAAGCTCGTCGGCTATTTCCTGCGCTTTGTCGCCCAGCTTCTTGGAAAGCGGAAGCACTGCGGCCTTAAAGGGCGCCAGCGCGGGATGCAGATGCAGCACGGTGCGCACGTCGGGCTTTTCTTCGGTCCCTATGTTTTCCTCGTCGTACGCGTCGCACAGAAACGCCAGCACCGAACGCTCCACGCCGAGCGAGGGCTCTATGACGTAGGGGATATAACGCTCGTTCTGTTCCTGGTCGAAGTAGGTCAGATCCTGACCCGAGCAGTTTATGTGCTGGGTAAGGTCGTAATTCGTCCTGTCGGCGACGCCCCACAGCTCGCCCCATCCGAACGGGAACAGGAACTCGAAGTCGGTGGTCGCCTTGGAATAGAAGCAAAGCTCTTCCTTGTCGTGGTCGCGCAGGCGCAGGTTTTCTTCTTTGAGCCCCAGCGAAAGCAGCCAGTCGCGGCAGAACGAACGCCAGTATTCGAACCATTCCAGATCCGTATCCGGTTTGCAGAAGAATTCAAGCTCCATCTGCTCGAATTCGCGCACGCGGAAAATAAAGTTGCCCGGCGTTATCTCGTTGCGGAACGACTTGCCTATCTGCCCTATGCCGAACGGCAGCTTGCGGCGCGTGGTGCGCTGTACGTTGGCGAAGTTGACGAATATGCCCTGCGCGGTCTCGGGGCGCAGATACACGGTGTTCTTCGCGTCCTCTGTAACGCCCTGGAAGGTCTTGAACATAAGGTTGAACTGCCTTATATCGGTAAAATCGTGCTTGCCGCAGGAAGGGCAGGGGATATTGTGATCGTCTATGAACTGCTTCATTTCCGCCTGCGAAAACGCGTCTATGGGCTTTTCGAGCGTGTATGCGTTTTCCGCCGCCCAGTCTTCTATGAGCTTGTCGGCGCGGAAGCGCTCCTTGCACTGGCGGCAGTCCATAAGCGGGTCGGAAAACCCGCCCAGATGTCCCGAAGCCACCCAGGTCTGCGGGTTCATGAGTATGGCGGCGTCGAGCCCCACGTTGTAGCGGTTTTCCTGCACGAACTTTTTCCACCACGCGCGCTTGACGTTATTCTTGAGCTCAACGCCCAAAGGGCCGTAGTCCCAGGTGTTGGCAAGTCCGCCGTATATTTCGCTGCCGGCATAGATAAACCCGCGCCCTTTGCACAGAGCGACGATCTTATCCATTGTTTTTTCGGTGTTTTTCATTGTTTATCCTCCACTTTCGCCGTGTCGCTTTTCTTCAGTTTCGACATCTGCCTTTGCGCCATGACGAGTTTGTAATAACGTTGTTTGTTGAGTATAAGCTCTTCGTGCGTGCCGGTCTCTTCTATTTCGCCCTTTTCGAGCACCACGAGCTTGGTCGCGTTGCGCAGCGTGGAAAGCCGGTGCGCTATGGCTATCGTCGTCCTGCCCGAAATGAGTTTTTCAAGCGCGTCCTGTATGAGCTTTTCGGTCTTTGTATCGAGCGAAGCCGTCGCTTCGTCCAGTATGAGTATCTTAGGGTCGCGCAGTATCGCGCGCGCTATCGCTATGCGCTGGCGCTCCCCGCCGGAAAGAGTCTGGCCTCGCTCGCCGACCAGCGTGTTGTAGGCGTCGGGCAGACGCATTATGAATTCGTGCGCGTTGGCGAGCTTGGCGGCGCGTATGACGTCGTCGCTCGTGCAGCCGGGGCGCGCGTATGCTATATTGGAATATATGGTGCCCCTGAACAGATACGTTTCCTGCAGCACCACGCCTATCTGCGAACGCAGACAGTGCTGGTCGTAATCGCGCAGGTCCACGCCGTCCACGGTTATACTTCCGCTGCGTACGTCGTACAGACGCATGACGAGGTTTATCATGGTGGATTTTCCCACGCCGCTGCGGCCGACAATGCCCGCCATTTCGCCTTTGTTTATATCCAGCGTTATGTTTTTGAGCACGTCTTCGTAGTTGTTGTAGCCGAAATACACTTTTTCAAAATGTATGTTGCCGGTTATTTCGCGATCCACCGCGTTTTCGCCGTTAGCGACGTCGGGTTCTTCGTCTATAAGTTCAAAGACCTTTGCGGCGGAAGTCATCGCCCTTGCAAAGCGTCTGGGCAAAAACGCCGCCTGTCTTAGCGGTCCGTAGATGAGTCCGACATACGTCAAAAACTGCGTGAGTTCGCCAAGCGATGAAGTGCCGGCGATTATGGCGGAACCCACGAAGAACAGTATGGCGTATTCGCCTATGCCAAGCAGGAATTCGGCGAACGGCATTATCTTGTTCCAGGTGACTTCGTTCTTTTTGGAAATATCGCGCACCCTGCGCGCCGCTTTGTCAAAGCGTTCGTTTTCGTATTTTTCGGTACCGAACACCTTTACCACGCGTATCCCCGAAAACACGTCGTGCAGCAGGGAATTGACCGCCTCTTCGGCGTGCCACTGCCGGTGGTAGATGGAGTTCATAAAACCTCTGAGGAAATAGAACATAAGTATTATCAGAGGGACCGGAACGAGTATCATCAGCGTAAGCTTCCAGTTGATGATGAACATCGCTATGCTTATGCCGATAAATGTCAGCGAAATGCGCAGCACGTCGGGGAGTATCGAAACGAGGAATTCGCGCATCACGTCGGTATCGGAAGTGACGCGGGTGATTATCTCGCCCGCGGTGCGGCGGCTGATGCCCGAAAGCGACATCGCCTGGACCTTTTCGTAAACGTCACGGCGCAGCTTGACCGTTATGCGGTTGCCCACTTTTGCAAATATAATGCCGCGCACCATCGGCAGCAGCGCCGAAAACAGCGCCACTCCCACCATCACGGCTATCACCCACCAGAAACCTTCCTGTTTCGGCGTGTCGGTGTGCAGATAGTCGTCGACCAGCGTGCGGTTTATCATGCCGTTGTAAATGCTTAAGCCGACCCCCGCGAAATACAGCACCAGACTTATCAGCAGAGGGACCGCGTGCGGTTTAGCCACGGGGAGCAGCCGCGTGAGCAGCTTTTTGCGGTCGGCGCAGTTGGGGCATATCTTAGAGCCCGCGCGGTACGGAGTGCCGCACACCGGGCAGGCGGTCTCGTCCTCGTTTTCGCTTATATGACCTATATCCTTGCCCTCGCGCAGCGAACGCAGGCGCTTCACGGTGTTCTGCAGCGCCACGGCGTTTTTCATATCCGACCTGCAAAGCTCGTACCTTTCGCCGTCGAACGTGTACTCGATGGCGGCACAGCCGATATACTGTACGTATTCGATATCGTCCATTGAGTCGATCTCGGCAGTCATGACGTCTTCGCCGCGGCATACGCATACCTTTTCGGCGTCGGCGCAGCCGTACCCCGCGCACGGGACGTTGTCGCGGTCCAGGTCGAACCTGAACCCGAACAGCGGCTCGGCGCCGAACGCTTCGGCAGCGCGCTGCATGGCGTCGTCGTAATAATGACTGTCGATCTTTAATCTCGGTAACATAAGAATTTCCTTTAGAGATAAAGCTCTATCTTGCGGTAGCTTTTGCGGTCGAGCGCAAAAACGTCCTTTATTTCGTATCTGTTCCCGTCAACGTCGGTGAGCACAACGCGCTCTTCGGATATCTTGGCGGTGTTGCGGAACGTGTCGTGCATGGCGAACGAGGCGCTCCCGCTTTCGGTCTCGACCTCCCAGTAGGAATACCCGAACCGCTCTTTGACGGATTTTATTTTTGTTATGACCGGAGTGTAGTATTTGCGTTTGAGCTCGCGCTCTATGATCTCGCGCCCCGCGCCGTCGAATTCCGAAAGTGAGCGTATCAGCCCGTATTCGTTGCCTTCCTTATCGGTGACCGAAATGAAATTTTCGGCGCTGTCGTAGGGGAACGCGCGGTGGAAGAACACCCTGCCCAGATCCTGCCACACGGGCGTATCGTCGCCGGAGTTTTCTTCAAGGTCGTCCTTTTTCACCTTGGGTATGAACGCCTCCAGTTTGGGGAACCCGTTGGCGGTCTCGGAAAACTTCGCGTTTTCGGGGGTAAGGTATTCGATCTTTACAATATTCAAAAAATCGTTCTTGTGTTCCATATCGCTTATTCCTCAATGCCTATGGTCTTAAGGGCCTCGAGCTGCATCTTGTACAACTCGTAATACTTGCCCTTCTTCTTTAAAAGCTCCTGAGCCGTGCCTTCCTCGGGCATCTTGCCCTTGTCCAGCACTATCAGTTTGTCAGCTTCACGCAGGGTCGAAAGCCGGTGAGCGATGATTATCGTCGTGCGGTCCTTGGTCAGCTTTTCAAGCGCTTCCTGAATCGAACGCTCGGTCTGCGTGTCCATCGCGGCGGTCGCCTCGTCGAGTATGAGTATGGCGGGGTTTTTGAGCACCGCGCGCGCTATCGAAACGCGCTGCTTTTCGCCGCCCGAAAGCTCTTTGCCGCCGAAACCTATCACGGTCTCGTACGCGTCGGGATATTTTATTATGAATTCGTGCGCCGAAGCTATCTTCGCCGCGTTGATTATCTCTTCGTTGGTGGCGTCGGGCCGCGCGTAGCGTATGTTTTCCATTATGGTGCCGCGGAACAGATAAGTTTCCTGCGATACTATGGCTACGGAACGACGCAGCGTGTCGAACGAATAATCCTTCAGATCCACGCCGTCGATCTTTATGCTGCCCTCGTTGGGGTCGTACAGCCTTGTGAGCAGGTTGGCGAGCGTGGATTTGCCGGCGCCGGTGTGACCCACTATGCCCAGCGTCGAACCCGCGGGCACCTTGAACGAAACGTGGTCGATGACCGTGCGGTTTTCCTCGTACGAAAACACCACGTCGTCGAACTCCACGTCGCCCTTCACGTCGGCGTCTACGGGATTTTCGGCTTCTTTGATCTCGGGTATGGAATCGTTTATCTCAAACAGACGCTGCAGCGCGTTTAGGCATTCGGACCACCAGTTGGAAATATCGGCGAAGAAATCGAGCGGATCGTATATCATCGCCACATATGCCACGAAAGTGGCGAGCCTGCCGTAGTCCATACCGCCGGTATGCTTGATTATCTGCCAGCCGCCCACGCCCCAGACCACGAACGAACCCAGCTTCATTATAAAGCCGATGGTGCGGAAAGTCTTGCTGGCGGTGACGCCTATCTTTTCCTGCGCGTCTGCCTGCGCCTTGGAACGCTTCTGAAAACGTCCCATCTCTTCTTCCTCGCGCGAGAAGGATTTTACCACTCTCATACCGTTGAGCACGTCGGAGATGAGCGAATTGTACGCGCGGCGCTTGGAATACGCCCTTGCGTGCAGCTTTTCGAACAGGGTGAACGTGATCTTGAAAGTGAGAAAGAACACGGGTATGGTTATGAATGTGAAAAGCGTGAGCAGCGGATCCATCGTCAGCATCACGGCGAGCACTGCCAGGAGCTGCACCATGTTGGTGAGCAGGTAGGGGAACCCGTCGCAGAAGAACCAGTAGATCTGGGTGGCGTCGGAATTGATCTGCGTCATAAGGCCGCCTGTCTGACGATTGGAAAAGAACCGCATCGAAAGGCCGCCTATGGTGTTGAATATGGTCTTTTTTAAGTCGTACACCACGTCCGCGGCGACTTTTGCCGAAATGATGCCGTTCACTATGGAAATGAGCAGCGATATAAGCCGCACGCCCACTATCATAAGCAGTATCTTGCCTATTTCGCCGTACATGCTTCCGCCCGGGGTGAGCACGTCGCTTATGAACATCTTGTTCGAAACGTACGGCGTTATGACCCTGAGCCCCGCGACGAGCGCGAACGTGAGCAGTATGAGCATAATGTAATACTTATACCTCACGAACATCTTGAGCAGGCGCTTTACGAGCTTGGCCTTTTCCATACACTTGGGGCAGATCTTGCGGTCCTGGTCGGGATATCTGCGGTGGCACTTGGGGCAAAAATGCTCGTCCTCGTTTTCGTGCTTAAGCTTTTCTTCGTCTATCTTGCCGTCCTTTTTGAGCTGATTGGCGATATCGCAAAGGATATTGACGTCGTGGCGGCAGGCGAAGGTGAAGCGGGCGATCTCGGCGGTCTCGCCTTCGTATTCGCAGACCGCGCGCCCGCCCGAAATGAATAGCTCTACTCTTACGTCTTCGCATTTTTCAAGCAGAAATTCGCGGTAGGCGGTGCAGGTGAATATCTCGGTCCTCGCGCTCGCTTTGGCTTTGCCTTCAAAGCCGATAAAGCCTTCGGCGACTGCTATTTTTTCTTTTGTGATTACGGCGTATACGTTTTTGCTCACGCCGTCGGTCCCCAGGTCGCTTTCGCAGCTCATAAGGCATTCGTCCAAAGCCACGCCTTTTTCGCCGAAAAATGCGACTACGGAAGGGGAGAATTTCTTTAAGGATATCATAAAACTAATCACGTCGCGCGCGCCGTAAGCGGCGCCGGCGACAGTCGGCCGGTAAAAACGGCATTCTTATACTATTGTACATAATAATACAGCAAAGCAATAAAAAAAGCAATAGCAAAATATATAGATTTTCGCCATATTTCAAGCATAAAAGCGGTTTTTCGCTCAAAGATGTCTCAACGGGTATCTTGTCTATTGACAAACCCCGCGGCAGATGGTATAATCATTATACCGCTTTTTGAAAAGCTCTGTTTTGCGGAAAGGGGGACGGATATGGCATTATTCAAAAGGGCGGCTGCCGCCGCTGCGGCTTTCGTCATCGTGGCGCTGCTGGCGCTCGGTTCGGTCTTTGCCGCGGAGCAGAGCGGACTTTCCGTGGGATTTGAATTTGTAGAAGGCGCCGGCGGCGGTCTCAAACTCACGCTGGAATCCGTGCCCGCCGTAGAAGTAGATAACTACATCACCTGCGTCCGTTTCAAGCTCAGGTACGACACTTCGGCGTTCTCCATCCCCACGGGTTCGGGCTATATCGTCACGCCCGTGGCGTCGAACTTCCCGGCGGCTATCGAAGATCAGCTCATACTCGTCTCGACCACGCCCGGCGTGGTGGAATTCTGCTATATCGACTGGGTCACCGTGGAAAGTATCCTCAAAGGCACGGGGCAAAAGCGCAACCTTTTCAGTTCGGGTCAAAACGTCACCATACCGTATCTGCAGACCCCCGGTTCGGACCTTACTGCGCCGCACGTTTTCGAGGTGTTCGACGTCCGTTACGGCCTTAACGCCGATATCGAAGTTTCCCAGCTTTACGCCGGTACGGGCGTAACGGTCACGGTCACATCCGGCCCGCAGTATGCGCGCGGCGACGTCGACCGCGACGGCGACGTGGACAGCGGCGACGCGGTGTATCTGCTCCGCTACGTGCTGTTCCCCGCGTCTTATAATATCGAAGACCCCGTCGTCACAGCCGATTTCACCGGCGACGGCTTCGTCACCAGCGACGACGCGGTGTATCTGCTCCGCCACGTGCTGTTCCCGTCGGAATACCCGCTTACTTGAAAAACCGCATAAAAAAACCGGCAGCTTTTCGGCTGCCGGTCTTCTTTTTTTACTGCGCTTTCTTTTCGCGCAGGTCTTTGATAAGCACGGCGAGATCGTTTACGGTGGTGCAGTATTCGTACGCGTTTTCGGGTATCTTCACGCCGAATTCCTCTTCCACCCTGAGCAGAGCGCCCAGGCGGTGCAGACTGTCGCCGCCCAGCTCGTCGGCAAACGTGGAATCGTCTTTTATGAGCGATTCGTCGATCTCCAGCTCTTTTGCAAAGCAGGTTTTTATCTTTGCCTTGAGTTCTTCCAGATCCTCGCCTTTTGGCACGGACGCGGCTTCGCCGGCGGGCTTGATCTCTTCGTTGTATTCGACCCCGCCCAGCGCTATGCGTTTGCAGGCGAAAGTGCCTTTTTCTATGCCTTCGCGCAATGCGGCGCGCTTGATCTTGATCGAGCTCACCACGGGCAGCGCATTGGAAGTGACGTACGCCGCCTTTAGCCGTTTGAGCGGCTGCAGGGTCTTGTTGCGCTTGTCGACCTCGGCGCAGAGGGAAGAAATGAATTCCTTATCGTTATACTTGTCGCCTATGTTGAACATCGCGGTCACAAGCTCGGTCTCGCCGGGCTTGGTGCAGAATACCGCCAGCTGTTCCACGCCCTCCATCCCCGCGAAGGTGTCTTCTATCTCGTCGGGGTAGACGTTTTCGCCGGATTCGCCTATGATGACGTCCTTTATGCGTCCTTCGATCCACATCCTGCCCTTGTCGCCTATGCGGACCACGTCGCCGGTGGCGAAATATCCGTCCTCGTCGACCACGGGCGGCACCATCACGCCGTTATCCATACGGCCTATGTGCATGGCGTTGCAGCGGATGAGCAGCTCGCCGTGTTTGGGATCGTTCCCGTCGGGGCGGACCTTATATTCGGTGATGGGGAGGGGAAGTCCTACGCTGCCCGAAAGGCGGGTCTTGAGGTCGATCTTGTTTTCGTAAGAAGTGATCGCGGTCTCGGTCATTCCGAACCCCACGGTCACGGCGTAGCCCAGCGAGTTAACGGTGCGCAGATGCTCTTCGGGAGTGTGCGCGCCGCCCACGACGAATTCCATGAACCCGTCGCCGAACAGGTTCTTGTTGACCGATTTGAAAAGCTTTTTGCCTACCTTCAGCCCCCAAAGCGGGTTGATGCGCTGGCATGTGAGCGAAATGCTCTGCATCACCTTGAAAGCGCCGCGCTTGAACGCCGACTGCTGCGATACTCGCTTTTTTATGGTGGAGGAAATGGAATTGACTAGCAGGGGAACGGTGAGTATGACTTTGGCGTCGCACTTGCGCGCGGTCTCGAGTATCGTCTGCGGCGCGCGGTCTTTCAAGAATATCTGCGACTGGTTCTGGAACGGCATCGTGATGAGGTTGGCGATAAGCCCGAATATGTGGTTGAAAGGCAAAAACGCCACGACTCTGAGCGGGCCGAACTCTTCGGAGGTGAGGCAGGGGTATTTTTCGTGCTGCGCAAAGCCGAGTATCTGGCGGCAGACCGCCTCGCCGTTGTAAACGTACACGCGCGACGTGCTTGTGGTGCCGGAGGTGCAGGCGGCTATAAGGTCCGCCCAGCGCGGCTCGTAACCCTCGCTTGGTGCGCCGGCGGCGCCGAGCGCTTCTTCGGGAGTGATCTGCTGTATGTCGAGCTCGCGTTTGCGGCGCGTGATGAGCGATTTGGCGCCGGCCTGTTTCATAAGATGAGCTATACCGGCGTCGTCGAGCGACGGATCCAGAAGCAGCGCGTTCCTTCCGGCGGCGAGCAGCCCCCAGAAGAATATCGGCCATTCCTTGCAGGTGTCCACCGCGATCCCGGTCCAGCCGCCGGGTTCGCCCAGACCTATCTTTTCTATATTTTCGGCGCATGCAAGCGCGTGTGATTTAAGATATTTGTAATCATATGTCTTGACTGCGCCGTCTTCGAGCCATACGGCGAATTCCTGATCCATAAGACAAAGGGTGTCGAAAAGATGACGCATACACATATCCTGAGCCAGGATATCGCATTTTTCTTTCCAGGTAAGTTTCATTGGATGTCTCCTTGTCAAAGTAAAATATCACGGCGGCGGTAATTGCCGCGCGCCATGCTGATATTATAAACAAAATCTTGCTTTCAGTCAAGAGTCCCTCTTGACAAACGCCGTCAAAAAGGTATAATATATAATGTTGATTTGTTTAATTTTTTATTAATTTACAAAAAACGCCGTAAATACGGCCGAAAGGCAAAAACGGAAATGAAAAAGTATCTGCTTCCCGACACTGTCCAGTACAAGGCGAACCTGCATTGCCATTCCACGTTTTCCGACGGACGCTTCACCGTGGAACAGCACAAGGAAAATTATCTCGCGCACGGGTATTCCATAGTCGCGTTCAGCGACCACAACAAGCTCGTGCCGCACGTCGAGCTCAAAGACGAACGCTTCCTGCCCATCACCTCGCTCGAGATCGATATGACCGAGCGTTTCGAAGGCAACTGGCTCAACGCGCGCACCTACCATCTCAACTTCTTTTCGGCGGACGAGACGCGCACCGAATTCATCCCCGTCGAGCGCGCCTACGACGTCGACGTCGCAAACGATATGATCCGCCGCGCGCACGAAGCCGGCTTCCTTTCGCAGTACAACCATCCGCGCTGGTCGCTGCAGTCCAGCCCCGATTATATCGGGCTCGAAGGGCTCGACCTGTTCGAAGTCTTCAACACCGGCTGCGAAAAAGAGATGTTCAACGGCTACGGCGACAGGGAATACGAGCAGATCCTCATAGCCGGCAAGTATCCCTGCCCTTCCGCCACCGACGACAACCACAACGCGTGCCAATCGCTCGACTCGCCGTATAACGATTCGTTCGGCGGCTTCGATATGATCTGTATGCCCAAACTCGAATACAGCGAATTCTTCAAAGCCGTAAAGAACGGCGATATGTACGCTTCCACCGGCCCCGTGATAAACTCGCTTTATTACGAAGACGGCAAAGTGTATCTCGAATGCTCGCCGTGCAGCGCCGTCGTACTGCGCACCGAATCGCGCGTTTCGCGCCCCGTCCGCTCGTTTGCCGACGATATCACGAGCGCCGTGTTCGATATTGATTTGTATTACGACTGGAAATACGTCCGCTTCGAATGTCACGATATTAAAGGCAGAGCATTTACCCGCGCCTATCTCAAAGAAGAATTGCTCGGCTGAGAAAAACGAAAACAGGAATATTGTTTATGAAGATCTTCAAAAAAACGCTCTCCGTGATCCTCCTGCTCGCGCTGCTCGTACCGGCGTTTTCGGCGTCCGCCGCCACGACGTACGGCACGTACGCCGAATACCGCGCTGTGTACGAACAGTTCTTAAGCGACGACCGCTGGGACCCCGGCACTCCGTGGGGCGACAAAAAAATGCCCGAACACGGGCTTTACAGCGCCTGGGGGTGCGCTTCGCTGTGTTCGGATTTCGAATACTATATGTACGGCACCTACGGCTGGAAGGGCGACCGCTATTCCCGCGCCGCCGATATCCGCACCGGCGATATCATAAAGATATCCGACCCTCACTGGATCATCGTACTCGAACGCCGCGGCGACACCCTTTATACCGCCGAAAAGCATAAGGACCAGGTCTACGTGAGCGATACCCATTACCGTATGCACGACGGCGTGCTTCAGCGGTTCGGCTATTACAACAGCAAGGGCAAATGGGTCAAAGACTGGAAAAAATGCTCGTTTGAAAAAGGGTATCATTACGTGAACGTCGAAGTCGACGAATCCGTCGGTTACGGCCTTGGTTCCGGTTATTCGGGACCCGAAGAGCCCGAAGAACCCGAAGAGCCGGATATCACCGTGCTTGCCGACTGGAGCGAGCTTCCCGCTTCGTCGCTCGTTTTGCCGACAGACGCCATATTGGCGATGCGCGCCGATCTTTGGGGGGCGTCGGCTCTGGACGTTGAGCGCGGAGGGATCGAGCTTTACACTTCTTCGGGCGTGATGCTCGGCTCTTACGAAGAGATTTTGAACCTTAATTCCGTCGATACTTTCGTTATATCGCAGTATGAATGCGTTTCACAGATCGGAGTCGAGCTGTATCCCGGGATCTCGTACGTTTACCGTATGTATATCGATATAGCCGGCGGACGGTATTACAGCTATTTCGGTTCTTTCACTGCCGCTCCGCCCGAGACCGGACCCGATTATCTGGTCGGCGATATGGATAACAACGGCACGGTCGATTCCGACGACGCCATATTCCTGCTAAGGCACACGCTGTTTTCGGACGATTTCCTCATATATCAGCCCGCCGATTTCGACGGCGACGGCGGAGTCTCGTCGTCCGACGCCGTGATGCTGCTCAATTACGTGCTGTTCCCCGGCGACTATCAGCTCAACGGGCAGTGATGTTTCTGTTACATAAGCGAATACGTATAAGCGATAAAAACTACGCCGCGCAGTTTTGCTGCGCGGCGTTACTGTTTTGGGGATGTTTTATTTTCCGTCTACAAAACGTTCGATCATCTCTTTGGCGATATCGAACCTATCAAAATATCCTCTCTTTTGTTCGAATCTCAATGCTTCTTCTATCGAATACTGTTCGTAGTTCCTGCTGAATTCGTCGATAAGTATAGCGGTTCTGACGTCCCAGGCGTTTTCGACGTTTATATACTCGTGTTCGTCGGGCGAGATAATTATAAGATATTCTTCGTTTTCGTATATCGGCGGTGCGTAAAGCGGCACCATTTGATATGCGGTTCCGTCGTCGAGGAACGAATAGTCTTCTATGATCGTAATTATATCGCCGGCTTTTATTCCCTGACCTTCGGCTACGCTTTCGACCAGAAAGCGGGTGATCGTGTAGTATCTTATGATATCACCTTTTACGACTTCGCTGAATTCATAATATACTGTTTTTTCAAATTTGCTGTAACTGACGCAAGATATTTTTCTGCCGGTCACTATGGCTCCGTCTTGCTGCAATCTCCTTGCCAGCAAATCGTCTGCATCCTTAAAACTGACCACCGTGCACATATCAAGCCCGTTTTGGACTTTGCCGAAATCGGGGAGGATCTGGTTTTCGGTGCGGTTTTCCAAAGGGTATTCAAAATCGTCGCAGACCGTTGAAACGATCGGAGTAACTGAAACGTCTTGATTTCCTAATACAGATACGATCGGCTTATCCGATGCGGCAGTCAAGACAGGATCCGTGTCATCAAGCGACGGATCATCGGCTTTTTCACAAGCTGATAAGAAAAGCGTCATAATCGTGATAAGCGCACATATAATAGCTAAAAATCTGTTGGTATTCATATACAAACTCCTTTCCGAATACTTAATTCCATTTCGTGCATATTACAAATCTATAAAGATATAATTATCCATAGAAATTTTACATTAGGCATTAACAGCATGTCAATAGGCAAAATATATATAATTTTTCGGTGTTTTTTAGCAATATTCCATAATTCGGCGTTTACAGGAAATAATACTTATTGTTTCGCAAAATAACGCCGCGCGGTCTTGCTGCGCGGCGTTTCTGTTTTATTGCGTCTTTATCTTTCTTTCATATCGGGGATCTCGACGGGTGCGGAGCCGTTTTCTATAGACTTTGCGGCGAGCGGGGTAATGCTCATCCACGAAGCGGTGTCGTAGGTGTCGATCCAGGGGGTGTTCCCGGTGCGCACGTAGCGGAAGAATTCGTCGTACACCAGCCAGTCCATGCCGCCGTGTCCGCCGTGGAAATCCAGCGCGCCGCCTTTTTGCCACAGCGGATGGTCGTATTTTTCAAAGAACTGCTGCTTGTTGTTGTAAAAGCTCTTGTCCCATTCGCTGTTCACGCCGTCGAGGAACACGCCGTCGCCGTCTTCGAAATAGGCGCCGCGGGTGCCGCGCACCGTGAACCCGCGCGAATAGCTGCGGGGCAGGGTGGTGTCGAGCGTGAGCGTTACGGTCTCGCCGCCTTCGCACATTATCAGGGTCTTTACTATGTCGCCCTGATGGAATTTGTAATCCCTCAGTTCGGGATCCGCTTTTTCGTTGCGCTTCGCGTAGTCGTTCAGTCCCCAGCTGCCCGTCGCCATCGAAACGAGATATTTCATCCTGTTGCCGTGGCCCAGGTCAAGGACTTTTGCTATGGGGCCCAGTTCGTGGGTCGGGTAGTTATCGGTATTGCGCGCCTTGTAGTTGCGCAGTCTGTAATGACGGTTTTCGCGGCCGAAAGTTATCTCTTCGCGCAAGTCGTGCTGATACCCGCCGCTGCACGCCACTATTTTGCCGAACAGCCCCTGCTGTACCATATTGAGCACCATAAGCTCCTCGCGGTTGAAACAGCAGTTTTCAAGCATCATGCAGTGGATACCGGTCTTCTTGTACGTTTCCACCAGCCGGTAGCATTCGTCAAGCTGATACGCGCCGCCTACTTCCATAGCCACGGGCTTGCCCGCCTCCATCGCGGCGGTGCTTATGGGCACGTGCCCTTCCCACGCGGTGCAGTTCACCACCACGTCCACGTCGGGCGAGTTGACGACGTCGTGCCAGTCGAGCGAAGTGTGCGGAGTGTGCCCCTGCTTCTTTTCCACGACCGCTTTGCTTTCCTCGGTGCGGTCTTCGTATTCGTCGCAGACGAACGTCACGTTTACGTCTTCGCGCTCGGTGAGTATATCCTTCACCGCCCAGCTGCCGCGGCAGCCGAGTCCGATTATACCTACGTTGAATTTTTCCATGGTTTTATACGCTCCTTTTATTGTTTCTGCAAGATTTTATGTAATATACCGCCGGGATGACGAGTATCAGCAGCGAAACGAGCTGCGAGGGCGAAAGGAAGAACCCCGTCGAGCCACGGTCGTCGCCGCGCCAGAACTCTATAACGAACCGGCAGACCGGGTAGAGGATGAGATAATTCACGAATCTGCGCTTTTTCAAAAGCGTCGCCAGAAGCAGCGCGCACAGCGCTATCGCCGCCGCCTCGAACAGCTGCGTCGGCAGACATTTCTGACCGTAATGGAACACGTTGTCTTCGGGGATATCGGGGAAATACACGCCCAAAAAGCTTTCGGTCGTCTTTCCGTAACAGCAGCCGCCCAGAAAACAGCCGATCCTGCCGCAGAAATGGAACGCCAGAAACGGCAGAGTCATGCCGTCCATCCATTCGATCGGCGTGAGCGAGGAGCTTTTGTCGCGCCGGCACAGCACGTACAGCGCCGCGGCGCCGCCTATCAGCCCGCCGTAAAACGATATGCCGCCGAAAACGAACCTGCCCGTTTCTATGAGCTTGAACAGCGTGTCGTATAAAAGCGCTCCGGCTATGCCGAAATACGCCGCTATAAGCAGTTTCAATATTATATAGTCGGTCTCGCCGCGCCGTTTGGCAAATCTCCACGCGAGCAGAGCGAACGCCGCCGCGCCCGCGAGCGCGCACAGCGTGAACGGATATACCGTTATACCGAGCAGTTCAAAAGAATGTATCATCAGTCACGTTTCGTCCAGTCGAGCAGCGCGATCTCTATCTGCTTGTCCCAGAATTCCCAGGTGTGGCCGCCGGCGGATTCGGAATACGTCACGTCAAAGCCGTTTTCTTTGAGCGTATCGCGCGTTTTGCGGCTGTCGTAAAGCAGCGCGTCCTCGGTGCCGCACGCCATATAGATAAGCGGCTTCGGGCGGTTTTCTTTTACAAGCGAATCTATCGCGTGCGTTATCGTGTGTTTTTCTCTCGCTTCTCCTTCGCCGAATATCGCGTTCCAGTACGGAGCGTACGGGCGGTCTTCGACGGTATAAGCGCCGGAAAGGCATACCGCGCGTGAAAAACGCTCGCTTTCGTTAAGGCCTATCTTCAGCGCGCCGTAGCCGCCCATCGAAAGTCCGGCGACCCAGTTCAGCTCGCGCTTTGCCGACATCCCGCGGAAAAACGAACGGCAGATCGCGGGGAGTTCTTTTGCGATATACGTGTAGTAGCGCTGATATCCGCATTCCATGTCGGTGTACCAGCCCAGGTCGCTCGTGGGCATAACGACGGCGCAGCCGCGGTAGGTCGCATAGCGTTCTATCGCCGTGCGGCGCTGCCATATCGTCTCGTCGTCGCTCATCCCGTGCAGCAGATACAGGGTGGGGAATTCGTTCTCCGCGCTCCCTTCAAGCCCTATCTGCCCCGTCGTCGATTGCGGCAGGATGACGTCCGCTTTCACGCATTTTCCCAGCACGTTGGAAAAGAAATCAAGATGAATAAGCGCCATTTTTCAGTTCTCCTTTTCGTTTTGCTCACCGCCGCGCTTTTCTCTGCGCCAGCGGATACGGGGTATGAGCTTTTCTGTTATGCCTATCGCCGCAAAGGCGAACGCGACGCCCAGCGCCGCGCCGCCCAGCACGTCCGTAGGGAAGTGCACCTGCAGGTAAAGCCGCGAAAACGCTATCAGGAACGCGATCACGAGCGCGGCGATCCCCAGGCGTTTGCGGTCGTAATACATAAACACGGTCGCGGCGGCGAAACTCGTGAGCGTGTGCCCCGACGGGAACGAGTATTCGCGCGGAGTCTCTATTATGAGCTTTATCGTGGGATCCACGACGAAAGGCCGCTCGCGCGCAATGAGGTTTTTGAGTATGATATTGTTCAGAAGCCCGCACAAGATCAGCGCGGCCGCCAGCGTCACGCCCCATCTGCGCGTCTTTTTAAAACACAAAAGCACTATAGCCGCGGCTATCCACAGCGCGCCCCAGTTGCACAGCGAAGAAATCGCCGGCATCACCGCGTCCAGAAAGCCGCATTTGATCGACTGTATCGATCTCAGTATCTCAAGTTCAAAGCCGGTCATTTCGTTCAGCTTTCCTCGGCGTCGTAGGTGTAGACCGCGAACTCGCTGATCCAAAGCCAGCCGTTGCAGTCGACCGCGGCTTTTACGTATCTGCCGCGCAGCGGGGAAGAAGAAACGAGCTTAAAATCGTAAAGCGACCATTCGTCCGTCTTTTCGGCGAATTCAAGCATATACGAATATACCGTGTCGCCCGCAGGGGCCCAGGTCTCGCCGTCTTCCGAAACGTAGTAGGTCACGTTGTCGGGGCTGTTGATGCCCCAGCTGCCGAAACAGGTGTAAAGCGCGAATTCCGAAATGTTTTCGGTTGCTTCGCCCAGATCTATTATTATCTCGGCGCCCTTGCAGCTCGCGCCGAAATATTCGTGCGTGTTGCCGCTGCAGCCGGGTATGTCGCCGTCGGTCAGCTTGATCCCGTCGTCGTCCCAGCCGTCGCCGCGCGTGCTCACCGCTCCGGTGTAGGGCTTACCCAGCGAGACCATCGTTTTGGGGCCGTCGTACGATAAACGCGGCTCGGTCTCGGGCACGTCGTATTCGCCCGTCTCATAGTAGCGCACGTATTCTCCGTGCAGCGCGGGATTGCCGACCACGTCGGGCGAAACGTAGTGCGAATACGCGAACGTCACGTTGCCGCTCACGTACTTGCCGCTTATGATTATCTGCTTCGCCACGCGGTCGAAAGGCGCGGCTTTGTAGCTGCCGGTGAAGCATTCGTTGTTCGCCATGAACACAAGGCCCGGGCAGGTGTCGACCGCGCGTTTGAGTGCGGCGAAATACGTATCCAGCTCCGAAAGCTGTATGCCGCCCGCGCCCACCGAATCCTGCGGCATAAACACGTCGCCCGGCCTGAAATGCGTGCGCGAGAATATCTCGGTCCACTGCCTTTCGGTCTCGGCGGGAGTGACGCTGCTCTTCAAAAACGGCGAAAAATACACGGGCATCGCAGGATCGAGCTCGTTGAGCGGATCTATGTAAAGGTTCAGAAAATCCGCGGCGCGGCCGTTATCGCCTATGCCGCTGTAATATTCGGGCGTAAAATACCACGCGAAAAGCGCGTTAGGGTATTTTTCCTTGTAAAGCGCGTATATCTCGCGCGCGGCGCGCACGCCCAGATCGGCTTCGCGCTCGTACCAGTCAACGTCTTCAAGCACCTTGGAAAACCACGTGTCGGGATTGTTGAGCCCCATTACGACTTTCATCCCCTTGGCTTCGCAGGTCTTTAGCAGACGGTCCGCGACCGAGGAATTTATCTTTCCGTTTTCGCTGAGCCCGCAGGGATAATACGCGCCGGTCACGACGCCGTCTTTATCGTCGAGCGACCACTGGAGAATGATGGTGTCGATACCGGCTTCCAGCAGATAGTCGCAGTGCTTCTGCATTTTTTTATCGGAAAACGAATTGAGCAGATACGGCTGGATGAACGTGCCGGTGAGCACGGGCCAGTCTTTTTCGACGATTTCCGTCCCGCTTTCCTCCTCCGGCTCCGATATGATTCCGGATACGTCTTCGGGCGCGCTTTCGGCGGAGACGGCGCTTTCGCCGCTTGCTTCTTCGGCGTCAGATACGTCTTCGCCCGGCGAAGCGCAGGCGCAAAGCAGGGAAGCCGTCAGCGCGGCGGCGATGATTAAAGATGCGATTCTTTTCATAATATCCGTACCGTTGGCGATCGCTCGGACCGCGCTTCCTTTCATGCCGATATTATATTATAGCCGCATAAAAATGTCAAGTGGAAAAAGGTATTGACACCATTTGAATAAAAGGATATAATAATTGTCGAAAATTCCGGGAAGGAGCGGTTTGCATATGAAAACACAGCGCGCGTTCCCCGCGTTCACGGTCAGCGTAAAAGCCGAGCTGTCACTTCGCGCGGGGCATCCCTGGGTGTACGCCGAAGAGTTCGTCAAAACGCCCGCCGTATGCGAAAACGGCGCGCTTGCCGACGTGTTCTCGCAAAAGGGCGCGTATCTGGGGACCGGTTTCTTCAGCGAAAAGAGCAAGATCGGCATACGGGTGCTGTCTTCCAACGCCAACGAAACGTTCGGCGCGGAATTCTGGCGCCGCCGCGTGAAATACGCGCTGGATTACCGGCTCGCCGTTATGGGAAAAACCGATTTCCGCTGCTGCCGCCTAATATTCGGCGAAGCCGACGGAATGCCGGGTCTCACGGTGGACCGCTTTGAAAACGTGCTCGTTTCGCAGGTGCTTTCATACGGTATGGAACAGATCAAACCGCTCATATATTCGCTGCTGTGCGAGCTGCTCGCGCAGATGGGGTATCCCGTCGAAGGCGTTTACGAGCGCAACGACGTCGCCATACGCGAACTCGAAGGGCTGCCGCAGTACAAGGGCTGGTACGAACCGGTCCCGCACCCTTCGTCCACCGTCGCGCTCATTACCGAAAACGGTATAAAATACGAAGTCGATTTCGAAAACGGCCAGAAGACCGGTTTCTTCCTGGACCAGAAATACAACCGGCTCGCGCTTTCAAAGCTCTGCGAAGGCAGACGCGTGCTCGATTGCTTTACCCACACCGGTTCGTTCGCGCTCAACGCCGTAAAAGGCGGCGCCGAACACGTCACCGCGGTCGACCTTTCCGAAACGGCGCTCGAATGCGCCCGCCGCAACGCAAGACTCAACGGGTTTGAAGATAAAATGGATTTCGTCTGCGCCGATATTTTCGATTATCTGCCGGCTCTTGCCGAAAGCAAAAAGAAAGAATACGATCTCATCGTGCTCGATCCGCCCGCGTTCACCAAGAGCCGCCGCACCGTCGGCGCCGCGTCGCACGGATACCGCGAGATCAATTTCCGCGCCATGAAACTGCTTCCGCGCGGAGGATATCTCGCCACGGCGTCGTGTTCGCATTTTATGGAAGAAAAGCTGTTTATAAAAGCGGTGGCTTCCGCCGCCGCCGAAGCGGGCGTTTCGCTCAAGCAGATCGAAGCCCGCGCCCAGTCTCCCGACCATCCCGTGCTGTGGAACGTCCCGGAGACGAATTATCTCAAGTTCTATCTGTTCCAGTTGATATGAACTGCCGGAGGTTTTACGGAATATGCAGGAATTCACACTCGTTTCGCTCATAATATTCGGCGTGACCTACGCGCTTATGATGATTTTCCAGAAAGCGCGTCCGTATATCGCCGCGGCGTCCGCGCTCGTGTTCGTGCTCATAGGCGTGTCCGGATTTTTCGAAGGCTACTCCTATTCGTTCGGCGACGCGCTTGCCGAGATCGACTGGAACGTGCTTATGATGATCGCCGGCACCATGGGGACGGTGTTCCTTTTCATCCGTTCGGGAATGCCCAAGCTGATGTCGGATATCATAATTTCCAAGACCAAAAACATATGTATGACCATCCTCGCGCTGTCCGTCTTCGCGGGGCTGATCTCGGCGTTCATCGATAACGTCGCGACCGTGCTTATGATCGCGCCCGTTGCGCTGGAACTCTGCCGCAAAATGGACGTCTCGCCCGTCCCCGCCATAATCTGCATCGCGGTGTCTTCCAACCTTCAGGGCGCCGCCACGCTGGTGGGCGACACCACTTCCATACTGCTTGCAAAAGCGGCGGAACTGGATTTCGCCGACTTCTTCGTGTGCGACGGCAAACCGGGGATGTTCTGGATCGTCCAGGCGGGCGCTGTCGCCGCAATGGTCATACTCTACTTTATGTTCCGCAAACAAAAAGAGCCGGTATCTGCGACCGAACGCTTCAAAGTCGAAGACAAGTTCCCGTCTTTCCTCCTTGCCGGCACCATACTCGCGCTCATCGCCGTGTCGTTCATCCCGTATAAAGACGCCGCCGCGGAAGGGCAGTTCTATAAGCCCGAGATCACCAACGGACTTATCTGTATGATCTTCTTCATCATAGGGCTCGTGCGCGAGATGTTCCGTTCGGGCGGACTCAAGATAGTAAAAGAATCGCTCAAAGAGATCGACTACTACACGCTTGGACTCCTGGCGGGGCTGTTCGTCGTCATAGGCGGCATCGAACGCGCCGGGGTCATAGACCTCATAGGCGACACCATCGCCAAGCTCGGCGGCAGCGGAGGACGCGGCTCGGTGTTCCTCGTGTATACCGTCATAGTCTGGGTGTCGGTGATGCTTTCGGCGTTTATCGATAACATCCCTTATACCGCCACGATGCTCCCCGTCATCGCGGTGCTGGCGCAGCGGCTTTCCGCCGCGGGCGGAACGGTCATCGACCCCAAATTGCTCTATTTCGGGCTGCTCTGCGGCGCCACTCTGGGCGGCAACCTCACTCCCATAGGCGCTTCGGCGAACATCACCGGCATAGGCATCCTGCGCAAGAACGGCTATACCGTAAAGACCGGAACGTTTATGCGTTTCGGCGTGCCTTTCACCCTCGCCGCGGTCGGAGTAGGGTATATACTCATCTGGATATTCTATTCCTGAGATACCCCCTTATGTTCAATTTGCCGCTTTTGCTTTATGCTCAAGCGGCTTATTTTTTGCAAAAATGGTATTGCATTCGAATGAGAAAAGTAGTAATATAATTACGGAATTATACACGGCGCCGCGCTTTTTTCGGAATAATAATTCAAAAAAAGGGACGCGCGCTTTTAACGGAAGGGAACTGAAATGAAAGAACTTATGCTCGGCAACCAGGCGGTGGCGAGAGGGCTCTACGAATGCGGCGTGCGCGTCGTGTCGTCGTACCCTGGCACTCCCAGCACCGAAATCACCGAATATATTTCCAAATATCCGGAAATCTATTCCGAATGGGCGCCCAATGAAAAAGTCGCCTGCGAGGTCGCTTTCGGCGCGGCTCTGGGCGGAGCGCGTTCGTTCTGCGGGATGAAACACGTCGGACTCAACGTCGCGGCGGACCCGGTCTACACCGCGTCTTACATAGGCGTCAACGCCGGAATGGTCATCGGCGTCGCCGACGACCCCGGAATGCATTCTTCACAGAACGAACAGGATTCGCGCCACCACGCCATAGCGTCCAAAGTGCCAATGCTCGAACCGTGCGATTCCGCCGAATGCAAGGAATACGCCATGCTCGCCTACGAGCTTTCCGAAAAATACGATACCCCCGTGATGCTGCGCCTTTCCACCCGCATATCGCATTCGCGTTCGCCCGTGGAAGTCGGCGAGCGCGTCGTCCCGCCCGAAAAGCCGTACGTCAAAAACGTGGGCAAAAACGTCATGATGCCCGCAATGGCAAAAGCGCGCCACGTCTTTGTGGAACAGCGCACCGCGCTCTTACGCGAATACGCCGAAACGGGCGGGATCAACCGCATAATAAAAGGCGGAAAGATCGGCATAATCGCCGCCGGCACCACGTTCAACTACGCTTACGAAGCGCTCGGCGACAAAGCGAGCTACCTCAAGCTCGGCATGGTCAATCCGCTGCCGGTGGAACTAATAAAGAAATTCGCGGCAAGCGTCGACCGCCTCATCGTCTGCGAAGAGCTCGACGATATAATCGAGACCCACTGCCTCAAACACGGAATAAAGTGCGAAGGCAAATCGCTGTTCTCGTTCTGCGGCGAATATTCGCAGTCGGTAATCCGCAAAGCGGTGCTCGGCGAAGAAAACGAATACCGCACGTTCCCCGAACAGTTCCCGGCGCGCCCGCCGGTGCTCTGCCCGGGCTGTCCGCATCGCGGACTGTTCTACGCGCTCAAAGGACTGGACGTATACGTTTCGGGCGATATCGGCTGCTACACGCTCGCCGCGCAGAAACCGCTCGACAGCATAGATTCCTGCCTGTGTATGGGCGGCTCCGTTTCGGGCCTGCACGGCTTCAACACGGCGCGCGGCGCCGAACAGGCAAAGCGCTCGGTCGCCGTCATAGGCGATTCCACTTTCATCCATTCCGGAATAACCGGGCTCATAGATATCGCCTACAACAAAGGACTTTCCACCGTCATAGTGCTCGATAACTCCATCACCGGCATGACGGGGCATCAGAACAACCCCGCCAACGGATTCACCATCCACGGCGATCCCACCGTCGCGGTCGATCTCGAAGCGCTCGCGCGCGCAGTCGGTTTTTCTTCGGTGCGCGTCACCGATCCGTACGACGTCGAGACCACGCGCAAGGTCATAGCCGAGGAGCTGCAAAAAGAAGAGCCCTCGCTCGTCATCGCGCGCCGCCCGTGCGCCCTGCTCAAGACGGCGGTACGCAAAAAGCCGCTCGTCATAAAGGAAAACTGTGTGGGGTGCAGATCGTGTCTCAAGGTCGGCTGCCCGGCGATATCCGTCGAAAACAAACGCGCGGTCATAGATAAAAACCAGTGCATCGGCTGCGGTATTTGCGCTTTCGCCTGCCGCGTCGGCGCCATCAGGGAGGATGAGTGATATGACTTACAACATTCTTATCGCCGGCGTCGGCGGACAGGGGACGCTGCTCGCTTCCAAGCTTATGGGCGTGGTATTCATGAACAAGGGCTACGACCTCAAAGTCAGCGAGGTCCACGGGATGTCGCAGCGCGGCGGCTCGGTCGTCACTTACGTACGTTTCGGCGACAAAGTGGCTTCTACCGTGATAGAAAAGGGCGAAGCCGATATGGTGCTTTCGTTCGAGCTGCTCGAATCGGCGCGCTGGCTGCCGTATCTCAAAAAAGACGGCGTGCTCATCTCGAACACGCAGAAGATCAACCCCATGCCGGTCATCACCGGTCAGGCGCAGTATCCCGAAGACATAGCCGAAAAGCTCCGTGCTACCGGTGTGCGCCTTCACACCGTGGACGCGCTCTCGCTCGCCGAAAAAGCGGGCTCGGCAAAGAGCGTGAACGTGGTGCTGCTCGGAGTCGCCGCGAAATATCTGGGCATGGAACGCGAAGCGTGGGAAAACGCCATCCGCTCCACGGTGCCGCCAAAGACGGTCGAGATCAACCTCGCCGCTTTTAACGCCGGATATACGCTCTGAACCTTTCTTAAACAACAAAACCGTCCGCGGTGGTTTTCCGCGGACGGTCTTCTTATTTTTATGTTATTTTATCTTATTGAGCAGTTCCGCCCAGTAGACGAGCTGATTGTTTATGCGTTCTTTTTCGATTTTGGTGCAGTCGCGGCGCGCTTCTTTTATCGCCTCGGTCAGCTCAATTAGTTCGTCTTTGTATTTTACGTAGAATCTCCTCACGTTGGCGGGGACCCACGTCATACTGTATTCGTCGCTGTTTTCGCTTATTTCCGCAAGCTTTTTATAATAGTTGAACATCGGTTCCGCCGCGGCGCCGAAAAGCTTGACGCACGCGTCGTGCAGAAGTTCCTCGCCTGTCATATCGGTGCCCCACATCGAACGCGAAGCCACGTACCACAGCGGCCAGCGCAGGTCGAACGAGGTCGCGTCTTCCAGATATCCGTCCGCGGGACCCTGGTCGTAGAATATGTATTCAACGCCCATTTCCTCCCACAGATCCTGGTTGCGCGTGGCGACGTTGCCCTGCACCCACGGTATGGTCTTCCAGTTGGAATCACCTGCCGCAATGCAGTACCAGTCCCAAACGGAAATGTGCTGCGGCTGAGTTTTTTCTATCCATTCCATGGCGTTCTGACGCCAGGATTTGTCATAGGTGTTGCGGGTGATGTTGTCGTAGCCGGCCCTGTAATAATCTATATCGAGCGGCTTGGTCATACTTGTTTCGCGGCAGAGCATAAGCTCTACGTTCGGTTCCAGCTTCACGCTGTTTATCGGCGGTTTATACGTCATATGGTAGGAATATATCTGCAGCGTGCGGTCTGGATATTTTTCGTATATCTGCTTTGCCACCTTGTTCGCAAAGTGGACCAGCACGTCGGACTGATTGCCCAGCGACTTGCATTTGTCGCATTCGCAGAAATGCTCGTTCCAGCCGTCGTTGTAAGCTATGGTCATAGAGATAAGGTCGGAATGCGAAGCGAAATATTCGTCCAGCTTCTGCGCCACGTATTCGGCGAACTCGTCGTTGGAATAGCAGAACTGGAAATAATCCAGCCCGGCGGGATCGCGCGTTCCTTTTTTTGTGAGCGCGTACCATTCGGGGTGCTTGGAATACATCGAAGCGGGCGCTATCTGGAACAGCCAGTGCCCGGTCAGCGATTTGTTGCCGCCCAGGTACCACTTGTCAGCCACCTGCCAGTCGCCGCTGTAAACGCGGGTGATGCGCGAATTGAAGCGCGGCGAGTGGTCGATCTTGAGCCCGGTAAGATCGATATCCGTAAGCTCGGGAACGACTTCCCACAGCTCGCCTTCGCCGAACCAGCCGCAGCCCAGATGCTCGAGCAGCATATTGACCGCGAACTGCGTGCCGTTGTAGTTGCCGTCGTCGTTGCCGAGCACGAACAGATCTCCCTCGCGCTGGTCGACTATCACGCGTTCCACGCCGGGGTAGCCGGTCGGCTTTTCGATGCCCAGCTCTTCCGAACGCAGCGTCTTGCCCACGTAGATGTGCTTTGTGTCGTCGGTCTTTTTGCCTTCGCGTACGATCTTGGGTTCGGTGCCGGTCATTTTCTTTATATATTTGCGCAGATCCTTCGCCGCTGCGGTCTCTTTGGATACCGCGTCCGAAGCGATCACGATGTCGCACAGCAGCACGCCGTCCTTGAGCATTTCAAAACCGTCGTCTCTCATAACTTCCGAAACCTCCTCCGAGCTGTCTTCGGCAGACGGCTCTTCCGACACCGCGCCGCTTTCTTCGTTTCCGCCGCCGCACGAAACCAGCTGAAGCGCCATAACGAGCGCGAGCAGCAGAGCAAGAAGGGAAATCGCTCTTTTCATACTCAATCCACCTTTTGTAAGTTGATATTCCAATTATAATAAAAAAAACGGCGTATGTCAAGTTAAATATGTTGACAAACCATTTTTGCGAATATATAATTGAGCAAAAGAGGTGATATCCTTGATACTTCACAAAGGCGTCGTCGTCCACCCGGACGAGATAACGCAGACCTGGAAAAAAGTCATACTCGGTTCCGATATCGATATACTCGGCATACATCCCGTCGGCGGCGGAGGCTCGCACGAGCGCGTCCGCGAGCTCGCCGAGCACGGCTTCGAAGCTTCCGCGGCGGAAACGGTGCGCGAACTCACGTCCCGCGGCGTGGGGCTTGAATACGAACTGCACGTTATGTCGCTGCTGCTCCCGCGTGAACTGTTCGGCGCACATCCGGAATATTTCCGGCTCGCCGAAAACGGCGTCAGGAACGCCGATTACAACTGCTGCGCTTCAAATAAAGACGCGCTCGAGATCATTTCGCAAAACGCCTGCGAATTGGCAAAAAAGCTGCCGTCTTCCACCCACCGCTACTGTTTCTGGCTGGACGACGTGCGCGACAAATGCTGTCATTGCCCGGAATGCTCGCGCCTTTCGGCGTCCGATCAGGCGCTTGCGGTGTATAATGCCGTGCAGCGCGGAGTCAGGCGCGCCGATATCCTGGGAAGGCAGTCGTACCTCGCCTACTGCGGCGCTACTGAGCTTCCTTCGTCCGTGGAACCCGAAGACGGGATCTATCTCGAATACGCGCCCTTCGACCGCGATTTTCACAAACCTATGTCTTGCCCCGAAAACGCGCCTTCCGCGCGCAACGCGCGCGAACTCGCGGCGTTCTTCGGCGCAAAAGACGGAAAAGTGCTTGAATACTGGCTGGATAATTCCATGTTTTCCGGCTGGCAAAAGCCGCCCAAAAAATTGAACGCCGACCCCGAACTCATCAAGCGCGACCTTGAATTTTACGAAGCTCTCGGCTTCGGCACGGTAACCACGTTCGCGTGCTATCTGGGCGCGGATTACGAAGAACTGTGGGGCGAGCCCGATCTCGGCGGCTACGCCGTTTTCGGCAAATGATTACAATATTATTATAAAGAGGTGCGAAAAATGGAATTTATCGAAGTATGCAACCAGAACCAGCATATGCAGGGATTCACGTCCGACGCAGAGCACAAGTATATGTTCTGGTCGTTCACCGACAGCGTGGTCAAGACCAATATGAACGGCACGATGATCTGCCAGATACACTGCGACGATTCCGGCCACCTGGGCGGCATGGACTGGCACGACGGCAAAGTCTACGTCAGCTTTATGGCGAACCCTTCGCCGTGGACTTTCTGGAACGACTGGTCGGGGTTTTATATCTTCGTTTACGACGATCACGATCTTCATCTTATAGAAAAGATCAAGCTCGACGAATGTATGGATATGAAGAAAAACGACGTCGGCGGTTTCCAGGGAATAGACGGCATCGCGTTCGGCAAAGCGCCGGATACGGGCGAAGAGCGTATGTTCGTGGCGGTCGCCACCAACAGCGGCGAACAGTACGCGCACGAGATGATACTTCAGATCGGACCCGATAACAAAATCGAAAAAGTGCATTATATCCCCAACAAAAACACCGTGTTCGGCATACAGAACCTTGATTACGAAGCCGACACCGGCTGTTTCTGGATCACGACCTACGGTCAGAAATATCCGTATCAGGCGGAAGAGACGCTCTACCGTATCGCCCCCACGCTCGACAGGGTAGAGGCAAAGTATAAGTTTTCCACCCCCTACGGCTTCGAATGTCTGGGCAACGGCGAATACTACTGCTCGATCCAGTCGGGTACGAACGGCCACAGGAACGGCGTCGCCTATAAATGCACTTCCGAACTTTTCGATAGAGTTATGACCGAAGAAGAGTCCCGCGAGTTCTTCGCACAGTTCAAAGAAAGCTGAAAAAATGTATAAACGCGCGATTATGCACAGCATTTTTGCATAATCGCGCGTTTTTTACGCCGCGAACGCGCCCGAAAGTACATAAAAATGAAAATACAAACAATTTTTTTCTTGACATATGAAAAAATTGTGATATAATACAGTGTAAACTAATTTAATTTTGCCTGAAAAATTAAATCGGTAAGACAAAAAAACATTTCTTTTCATAGGAGGAACAAAATGAAAAAGAAAATTCTCGCCGGCGTACTGGCTGTGTTGTTTGTTTTCTCTGCCGCGCTCCTCGGCGCCTGCAGCGGTTCAGACTCCAACAAGTCCTATACGCTGAATGAATTCCTCGGCGCAAGTCCTCTCAACTGGAACCCGCATTCCTGGGAGACTAACGCTGACAACTATTTCGCCGGCTACTGCGAAATGGGCTTCGTCGACGTCACCATCGCCGCCGACGGCGTCAACTTCGAATGGGTCTACGAAATGGCTACCGCAGTCGACGACATAACCAAGGATTTTGCCGACAAAGACAAATGGCTTATCCCCGCTGACGCCGACAAAGAGTACGTCTACAAGATCACTCTTAATCCCGATGCGAAATGGCAGGACGGCACCCCCATCAACGCAGACAGCTACATCGAATCCATCCAGCGTCTGCTTGACCCGAAGATGCAGAACTACCGTTCCAACACCTATACTTCCGGCGACGCTTCCATAAGAAACGCCAACAAGTATTTCAACTCGGGACTCCCTGTCTACGCACCTATCGTACCGCCTTACGGCGAGGGTGAACAAGGCGACTATTCGTTCGATACCGAAGCCAACACCGTGTATCTCAACTTCGGCGCCACCAATATGACTCTCTATTCCGAGAGCATCAACTCGCTGCAGGATACCTACGGTATGATCAAGAACGTAGAAGGCGGCTTCCAGGGCCTTGCCGCTTTCAGCGAACTCAAGTCCCAGGCCAACTACCTCGGCTACGTTGAGATCAACGCCGACAACAAAGAGCTTGTCGACGGCCTCATTGCTCAGATCCTCGCTCTCTTCAGTATTACCGATCCCGCTGACATCGAAATGTACGGCAAAGAGATGATGTTCTACAACACCGGCACGTTCAGCGATGCGTTCGATTTCGCTAACGTCGGTATCTACAAGTCCGGCGACTATGAACTCACCTACATCTGCCAGGATCCTTGCGACATGTTCAACTTCCTCGTTCACCTCACCAGCAACTGGCTCGTCAAGACCGATATCTACGACGCCGGAAAGAAACAGGAAAAAGACCTTGTCACCACCAACTACGGTACTTCCGTTGATACTTATTGCTCGTTCGGCCCCTACAAGCTCACCAGCTTCGAAAAAGACAAACTCTTCGTTATGGAAAAGAACGATCAGTGGTACGGTTGGACCGACGGCAAACACGAAGGCCAGTATCAGACCACCGCTATCAAATGCCAGGTCATCGCTGACCACACCACCGCGATCCAGCTCTTCCTCAAGGGCGAACTCGACAGCGTGGACCTCATCTCCACCGATATGCCCACCTACAAGATGTCCGACTACCTCCTCAAGACCGATCAAACCTACACCTTCCGTTACATCTTCGCTACGGATATCAACGCTTTGACCGCGCTTGAACAGGGCGACACCTCCATCAACAAACGCATCCTTTCCTACAGAGATTTCCGTAAGGCCATCTCTCTCGCCATCAACAGGACCGACTTTGCCAAACAGGCAACTCCGGCTTACAAACCCGCTTACTATCTGTACAACTATCTGTACTACTACAACATAGCCAACGATACCGAATCCATCTAGCGTAACACCGACGAAGCCCGTAACGCGGTCCTCCGTCTGTACGGTATCGAATACGGCGAAGGCAAGACCTACGCTACCGCCGAGGAAGCTTACAACGCTGTCACCGGTTACGACGTAGAAGAAGCCAAGAGACTCTTCACCGCCGCTTACGAAGAAGCCAAAGCTGACGGCAACTACACCGACGGCCAGAAGATCGTCATCAACTGCATGTGCTCCGCCGCCACCACCCTCGACGAAGACGACACCAAGCAGCAGGAACTGCTCAACCAGTACTGCGCTGCTGCTACCGTCGGCACTCCGCTCGAAGGCAAGATCGAATTCAAATTCAGCTGCGGCGCTGCAAAACGTTACGACGACGTTGCTGCAGGTAAGGTCGAAATGATCCGCGGCGCATGGGGCGGTGCTGCTTTCTATCCGTTCTCCTCCATCCGCTGCTACACCGAACCCGATTACATGGGCGGTATCGCAAAGATCCACGAATCCTGCGGCTGGAACCCCGCTGTTGTCAAATGCACCATCACCGCTGATTTCTACGGCGAAGGCGAAGTCACTATGGAAAAATCGCTCCAGGATTGGGCGAAGCTCCTCAACGGCAACATCTACAACGATGACGACACCGTTAAGGAAAGAGCTTTCACCAACCCCAAGGCGAAACTCGCTGTTCTTTCCGCTCTCGAATACGAAGTGCTCAATGCATATCAGTGCATCCCCTTCGCTGCCGAGACCGCTGCTACCCTCTTCTCCAAGAAGATCAAGTATGCTACCCTCAACTACAACATTATGTACGGCTACGGCGGACTCCGTCTTATGACCTACAACTATGATGACGAAGCTTGGGCTGCATACGTTGCAGAACAGGGCGGTACCCTTTCCTACAACTGATATCGGTAATTAACGGTATTGCCTTTTACCGCTTATTCGCGGTGAATTGAATCGAATCAACTTGACGCAAGCGCGGTCTTCTGACCGCGCTTGCGCAAGGCGTTTTATGGGGAACTTCGGTTTTCCCGTTTTATTCTATAATAACCAAAAGCATATGTTGTTTACCGGGCCGCGAAAGCGGCTTTCACGGGTCGATAAACGATATATGCTCGGGAGATTGAAAGATGGCAAAATTCATTTACATACTCAAAAGATTAGGCGCGATGCTGCTGACGCTTATCGTAATATTCGTTATGTCGTTCGTGCTTATAAAGCTCCTGCCTGTGGAAAAGTCGATCGGGCAGGGCAACGCGGCGCGTATCGAGGAAGCACGCCGCGAAGCGCTCGGGTATAACAAACCCATTATGGAGCAGCTCTGGATCTATACGAAGAATATCCTCACCAAATGGGACTGGGGCACTTCGTGGAAGATCGACTATATGGCTGACGTAGGCAACGTCATCACCTCGCGTCTGCCGCCCACGATGCTCATAAACGTGTATTCGCTGCTGTTTTCGGTACCGGTGGGCATCTTGCTCGGCATTTTTGCCGCTATAAAAAAGAACAAATGGCAGGATCAGCTGATATCCGTAATGATAATGCTGTTTATTTCGGTGCCCAGCTACGTCTACGCGTTCCTGGTGCAGTACATACTGGGGTTCAAGGCCGGATGGTTCCCGCTGGTTACCTCGTCGCTTTACGACGCGGGTAACTCGTGGTTCTCGTGGACTATGTTCCATTCTATGGTCCTGCCCGTGCTTTCGCTTTCGTTCGGCGATATCGCGGGGCTCGCCCGCTTTACCCGCGCCGAACTCACGGAACAGCTTTCCAGCGACTATATGCTGCTCGCCCGCACTAAGGGTCTCACCCGTTCGCAGGCGACGGTGCGCCACGCCCTCAAAAACGCAATGGTGCCTATTTTGCCGAGTATCATTTCTATGTTCGTCGGCGTTATCGGCGGCTCGATCATCATCGAGCAGATCTTCGGCGTGCCCGGCATCGGCGCGCTGTTCCTCAAGAGCATCAACCTCAAAGACTACGACGTCTTTATGGCTTCGAGTATGTTCTATACGGTAATAGGGCTTGCCGCGAACATCCTCATAGACCTGAGCTACGGCTTCCTTGACCCGCGTATCCGCATGGGCGAAAGATAAAGAAAGGAGACAGGAATAATGGACATCAGGAACATTTCCAAAGAAAAGCTCCAGTTCGTCGATGGCGGACTGCAGCTGCATGACCAGAAGTTCGAAACCAAGCCCATCGGTTTCTTAAAAGACGCCTGGCTCCGCTTCAAAAAGAACAAAGGCTCCATCGTAGCCGCCATAATCATACTTATCATCATCCTTTTCGCCGTGTTCGGACCTGTCTTCTCGTCCTACGCGGTCAGCGACTGCGACGCCAACTACGCGCTCTGCCGCCCCGACCTGGGACTTGACCTTCCTTTCTGGAACGGCGACAAAGAGATGCGCTTGAACGACAACTATCTCGCGCTCCTTTACGGCATAGGTTACGCCGCCGAAGATCCCGACGGATCGGGCAGCGTCGCCTGGCAGCAGGCGGTGGATTCCGACTACGCCTGCATAGTCAACACCAAGGATTCCCTTATGGAATCCGGCACGCACTACACCTACTGCGACGTCGACACCGTTATGCGCGTCGGTTTCAGCTATCAGACCATCACTATGGATGAATACAACGCGATACGCGACTGGGAAAACACCAGCGGCATCCGCGTCATTTATCCTATGATCGATTACGACAGCGAATTCTGTATGGATTCCGACGACGCCAACTGCTGGTACAAGAGTATGGGCAAGGTCCCGCTCACCAAAGACGGCAACCGCGCGACTCTCGAATACCTGCAGGTCAACGGATACGCCGACAACTATAAGCGCGACGCGGAAGGCAACGTCGTTTACTACGTCAACAAAGACAAAACTATGATCTCCGTCCGCGTGCTGTATTACAATTATTACCGTTATCTGCACGAGGGAAGCAGACCCACCCATATCTTCGGCACCGACGGTCAGGGCTACGATATTTTCATCCGCCTCGCATCCGGCGCCCGCATCTCTCTGCTCCTCGCGTTCGGCGTCTCCATCATCAACCTCACCATCGGCGCTTTCTACGGCGCTATCGAAGGTTACTACGGCGGCGTCACCGATATGATCATGGAACGTATCACCGATATTCTCGCCGACGTCCCGTTCATCATCGTCGCCACGCTCTTCCAGCAGCACTTCGTGCAGACAGGCAAGGTGTCGGCGTTCACGGGCCTGCTGTTCGCGTTCGTGCTCACGGGCTGGATCGGCACGGCGTACCGCGTAAGAACGCAGTTCTACCGCTTTAAGAATCAGGAATACGTCCTCGCCGCGCGCACGCTCGGCGCCAGCGATATGAGAATAATGTGGAAACACATTTTCCCCAACTCGCTCGGTACCATAATCACTTCGTCCGTGCTCGTCATCCCCGGCGTCATCTTCTCGGAATCCATGCTCTCGTTCCTCGGCATAGTCAACTTCCAGAGCAAGGATATGACCAGTATCGGCACCCTGCTTTCCAACGGGCAGAAATACCTTTCCACCGATCCTCATGTTATATTCTTCCCCGCTATGGTCATCTCTCTGCTGATGATCTCATTCAACCTGTTCGGTAACGGTCTGCGCGACGCCTTCAACCCGTCGCTCAGAGGAACGGAGGAATAAATCATGGCTATACTTTCTGTTAAAAACTTAATCATTTCCTTCAAGACCAACAACGGCACAGTCAAGGCCGTGCGCGACGTCTCGTTCGATATCGAAAAGGGCGAAACGCTCGCCATAGTCGGCGAATCCGGCTCGGGCAAATCGGTCTCTATGCGCGCCGTTATGGGCATACTCGCCGGCAACGCCATCGTCGAAGGCGGCGAGATCCTCTATTCGGGTATGGACCTCCTCAAGATATCCGAGGACGATTTCCACCATATCCGCGGCAACAAGATCTCTATGATATTCCAGGACACGCTTTCGAGCCTTAACCCCATCATCAAGGTGGGCAAACAGCTGACCGAGGCGATGATCCTCAACGGCAAAGCCAACCAGCGCGAATCCAAAGTCGATTTCGAAGATAAGCTCAAGGTCCTGGAGACCGCTATGAACGGCGCGTACGAGCACGGCTACGAGGGCGCTTCCACTCCCGAAAAGACCTCCGCCGACATCAAGATCCTCACCGGTTTCGTCGGTTCCGGCAACGAGCTCGAGGCGCGTTACAACGAGGCTTATGACCACGCGCAGAACACCATCAACAATATCAGGCACATCCTTATACAGCTCATAAACCAGCCTCCCAAGGCCGTGGGCAAGCTTATCGATCAAATGCTCAAACCGGCGGACAAAGTTTATGACGAATTCCTCATCCGCGAGTCCGACGAAGAATACAAGGCGCTTCTGGCTTACATAAAAGCCGAAAAAGCCGTCTACGTTTCCGGCGGCGACAAGGAAGTCATCAAAGGCAAGCTCAACGAGCTTTCGTCCAGACTAAGCGCCGCCTGCGAGCGCGAAAAGCCCAACTTCTTCACGCTCGGCTACAGCGTTTACGCGCATCCCGAGACCGCGCAGGATTATTCCGATATTGCGGCTCTCAACGCAAGGACGCGTCAGGTGCTGGATGACGAATTCATGCTCGATTTCTTAAAGGGCGTGCGCGCCGGCGTCAAGTATTCGTTCGACGTTTCTATCGAAAACAAGAAGAAAGCCGTGGCCGAACTCGAAGCCGCCCGCAAGTACCTTTCCGAAAACGTGTACGACCCCGCCCGCGACGAAAAAGCGTATAACAAGCTCGTGGAAACGCTTTCCGATTCTGTCGAAAGCGGCATCGACCGCCTCGATATCGACAAGGACAGCTACGCTTACACCTTCCGCACCACTTTCGGCGCCGCTATGGATACGTACGTCCGCGCGCAGAAGCTCGAAAAGCGCAAGGCCGCAGGCAGGCATATCCCCAAGAAACAGCGCCAGTTTGCCGACAATATCAATATGGAGCTTTATCAGCACAACATAGAGCTCACCATCGATAAAGTCGTAGAGAATTATAATAACCAGATCGAAAAAGCCGCCACCGCAGATTTTTCGAACTACGGCATCGAGATAATCGACTATATCAAAGACAAAGCGTCCAAGATGGTCTATAAAGTCACCAAAACGATGGCTAAGGACAGGGCGATAAACCTTATGGAAGAAGTCGGCATCCCCGAGCCGCGCAAGAGATACAAACAGTATCCCTTCCAGTTCTCCGGCGGTATGCGCCAGCGCGTGGTCATCGCCATAGCGCTTTCGGCCAACCCCGACATCCTCATCTGCGACGAGCCCACCACGGCGCTCGACGTTACCATCCAGGCGCAGATACTCGAGCTCATCAACGAACTCAAGCGCGAAAGACAGCTCACCGTCATATTCATCACCCACGACCTCGGCGTCGTCGCTAACGTCGCCGACAGGATCGCGGTCATGTATGCCGGCAAGATCGTCGAATACGGCACGTCGGAAGACGTCTTCTATTCTCCCGCGCATCCGTATACCTGGGCGCTGCTTTCCTCTATGCCCGACCTCGACACCAAGGATAAGCTCGAAGCCATACCCGGCACCCCGCCGGATATGCTGTTCCCGCCCAAAGGCGACGCCTTTGCGGTGCGCAACAAATACGCGCTGAAGATCGACTTTGAAGAGATGCCGCCTTTCTTCGACATCAGTCCTACGCATAAGGCGGCGACCTGGCTGCTCCATCCGGACGCTCCCAAGGTCGAACCTCCAAAGATCATACTCGACCGTATCGAAAGAATGCAAAGAAACGGAGGCGTGAACAATGGCTGAAGAAAGAGAAGTGCTCCTCCGGGTAGAACATCTTAAACAGTATTTCAAATTAGGCATCGGCGCCACCGTCAAGGCCGTGGACGATATCTCGTTCGACATCAAACGCGGCGAGGTCTTCGGCATGGTCGGCGAATCCGGCTGCGGCAAGACCACCACGGGCCGCGATATCATCAAACTTTACGATATCACCGGCGGCGACGTATATTTCAAGGGATATCGCATAAGCAGCGGTATCAAGGATAAGAAAAAGCAGTTAAAAAAGCTTAAAAAAGAAGGTAAGACCGCCGAGGCGGAAGCGCTCGCAAAGGATATCAAACAGGCGAAGATCGACGTCAAAAAGGCCAAAAAAGCCAAAGTGATGACCGGTATGCAGATGATATTCCAGGATCCCTCCGCCTGCCTCAACCCCCGTATGACCATCCGCGAGATCATAGCCGAAGGGCTCATAATCGCCGGCGAAAAGGACAAAGAGGTCATCGACCGCCGCGTCAAAGAGGTGCTCGATATGGTCGGCCTTCTGCCAGAGCACGCCGAACGTTATCAGCACGAGTTTTCGGGCGGCCAGCGCCAGCGTGTCGGTATAGCGCGCGCAATGGTGCTCAACCCCGACCTCATCATCGCCGACGAGCCTATCTCCGCGCTCGACGTTTCGATCCAGGCGCAAGTCATCAACCTGCTCAACGAGCTGCGCAACAAGATGGGGCTCACCATAATGTTCATAGCGCACGACCTTTCGGTCGTCAAGTATTTCTCGGACCGCATAGCCGTTATGTATTACGGCCGTATGGTCGAACTTGCCGAGACCGAAGAGCTGTTCGCTCACCCGTTCCATCCGTATACCCGCGCGCTGCTTTCGGCGATCCCGCTGCCCGACCCCAATTACGAAAAACAGCGTAAGCGTATAATTTACGAAAGCGCGCTCGAACACGATTATTCCGAGCAGCAGCCCACCTTCCGCGAGATCCGTCCCGGCCATTTCGTGCTCTGCAACGACGCCGAGGAACGCAAATTCCGCGCGGAAGACAACGGCTGATCTATGGCAGAAAACGAACTTAACGCCGCCGTGACCGAGGATACCTCTTCCGCTGCCGAAAAAAGAAAAGCGTTCCTCAAACGCTTTCTCATAACGCTGGCAGTCGGTATCGCAATGGCGGTGGGATTTATGTTCCTGCTTGGCGCCTTTTCCAAGGAAACGTCCAAAGACACGTTCCACGCCCTGTGCGACGCGTGCTTTGTCAGCGGCGTCCTCATTACGGGCGCGGGCCTGCTCGTGATCTCCGCCAACGCCGGAACGTTCACGATGCTCGGCTATTCGGTGTCTTTGTGGTTCAAACTGCTGCGCAAGGATCTTCCGAACGAAAGCCGCAGTTACTACGAATACCGCAAGCGCCGGCTCGAAAAGAAGTCCCCGTACCTGCACTATCTGTGCGCGGGCGTCGTGCTTCTGCTCGCCGCGCTGGTGCTGTACCTCATTTACAGGAGTAAATAAAAAAACAAGATCCGCCTCATATTCAAGGCGGATCTTTTTTTTGCGTTTTCAGTATACCGTCAAAAAGTACATCGGGTGCAGATACCACACGCCGTCTATCTGGATCAGTACATACGTCGCGGAATCGGAATCCTCGGCGTCGTCGCCCCAGGAATTGAGCGTCCCCACGGCTTTTACCGATTTTTGTATTTTCGTCACGTCCATATCGTAATCGATCACGTTGTAATCGATATACTTGGCAAAATCGCGCTCGTTTTCTTCTGCCGGATACTCGAGTATCGCGTGCACCAGATATTCGCACCCAAAGCCCTTGCCGTAGTTCGTTTCGCAGTTTTCGGCGGCGGGGACTATATACGAGTTCGTAAGGAATTCTTCTAATGTAACGCCTTCCGTAAGCTCGTAGCTGGCGCGCGCGGCTGCGATAAAATCGGGCGGGAACGCCGAAATATACAAAGTCGCGTCGAGCTTTGCCTGAGCGTCTATGACCGTCTGCACCGGCATCGCTTCTTCGTCCGTCACGCGCACCGCTTTGCGGCGGCAGGACGTCAGCGTCAGCACCAGCAAAACCGCAAGCGCCGCGGCGAAGGCCCTATTCGTTTTGCGCGGACGATTTGTTGAGTCTGAGTTCATCATATTCTTCCTTGGTGAGGATTATCTTACGCTTCTTGGTCGCGGGGTCGAACTTGCCCACGTAACCGCGGTCTTCCATCATATCTATCATCTTCTGCGCTCTGGAATATCCGACGGAAAGCTTGCGCTGCAGCAGGGAAGTCGCCATCGTCTCGTATTCGAACGCGATCCCCAACGCGTCGAGGAAGAGCGGGTCTTCCTGTTCGTCGCCGCCGGCGACGGGAGCCGCCGTGTGCTTGGCCTGCTTGCCGCACTGCGAAGCTTCCTGCTCGATCATCTTCATAACGTCGTCGCTGTAAGTCGCCTGCGCCGTGTTGCGCACGAAATTGCACACCGCGTTGACTTCGGTCTTGCCGTCGACGAACGCGCCCTGTACGCGTATCTTCTTCATCGATTTGACCGGCGCAAAGAGCATATCGCCCTTGCCCAGCAGCGCTTCTGCGCCGCTTTCGTCGAGTATGATGCGCGAATCTATCGCCGAAGAAACGGTGAACGCTATCTTGGAAGGCACGTTGGCTTTGATAAGGCCGGTGATGACCGTGGCGTCGGGGCGCTGCGTGCCGAGTATCAGATATATACCGGCGGCGCGCGCTTTCTGCGCCAGGCGGCAGATCGAAGTTTCCACCGCGTCCTTCGCGGTCATCATAAGGTCGGCGAGCTCGTCGATGATTATCACCACGTACGGCAGCTTTTCACGCTCGGGGTCGCCTTCGACTATCGAATTATATTCGTCAAGATTGCGCGCCGTGCCTAAAGACTCCATAAGCGAATAGCGGCGCTCCATCTCGTTGACCGCCCAGTTGAGCGAACCCGCCGCGGTGCGCGGATCATTGACGACCGGCACCATCAGGTGCGGTATACCGTTGTAGCACGAAAGCTCTATCTTCTTGGGGTCTATCATTATGAATTTCAGCTCGTCCGGCTTGGCGCGGTAGAGGAGCGAAATGATTATGGAGTTAATGCACACCGATTTGCCCATGCCGGTGGCGCCGGCGATGATAAGGTGGGGCATATCGGGGATATCGAAATATATGGGGTTGCCGCCGACGTCCACGCCCAGGCAGACGAACAGCTTGGATTTGTTGTTGCGGAAAATGTCGTTGTCAATAAGGTCGCGCAGCTTGACCACCGACGACGTGTCGTTGGGGATCTCTATGCCTATGGCGGCTTTGCCGGGGATGTTGGATTCTATCCTCACGCTCGAGGCGGCGAGGCGCAGGCGTATATCGTCGGCGAGGCTCTCTATCCGGCTCACGCGCACGCCCTCGTCGGGCAGGACTTCGTAACGCGTTACCGCGGGACCGCAGCTCGTGGAAACGAGCGTGACTTTAACGCCGTAAGTGCGCAAGATGGAAACCAGCTTCTGACCGATAAGCTGCGTGCGGTTGGGATCCTGGCGCAGATAATCGCTGCTGCCTTCCGAAAGGAGCGATATGGGCGGGAAAACGTACGGCGGAACGGGAGGAGGCGCGTCCTCTTCGAGCGTGGCGTCCTCGGGATATTCTTCGGGTACGAGCGCTTCGCCGTCCTCGCTTACAGGCGTGGTCTCTTTTACCGTCACGGCGTCGGAATTGAATTCCGCCGCGCTAACGGCGGGGTCGACGAATTCGGACGGGTTGTCTATGAGCGGAGCGTCGCCGTCGGCTTCTTTGAAGAACGATTCGTAGTTGCCCTGGTCAAGCGGATCGACCGCAGGTTCGACGACCGTTTCTTCCGTCGGAACGACGATCGGGGTCGCCGGTATCATCTCCTCGGGAACCGTCTGCCCGTCCTCGTCGAGCTCGGGTATCTCGGGCAGTTCGAACTTGCGCTTCTTTTCGGCATTACGCGCGGGAGCGGCTTCCGCCGGCTTGCGCTTGCGCGCTTCTTCCTCGGCAAGACGGGCCTGTTCTTCAAGCTCGGCTTCGCGCTCTCGGCGCGCTTCGGCGGCCTGAGATGCGGATTTCTTGATCGCGCGCGCTATCGCCGAAGGCGAGGTGCCGATAAGGAACAGGAACGTTATGATCGCCACGAAATATCCTATAATATAAGTGAGCACGGGCTTGAGCAAAAACTCTATACCGCTGCCCAGCGTGCCGCCAATGGCTCCGCCGCCTATGCCCTGAGTGCCGTTTTCATAAAACGCCTTAAAGAACGATATTTCGCCCTGGTCAAACGACCTTTGTTCGGGAGTGGCGGTGTGCATATGTATCAGCACCAGCACGAATATGAAATTGGCGATACAAAGCAGATATCTCGCGCCCGAGGTGCCGTTTTTGCGGTCGCGCTTCCAAAGGAGCGCCACGGCGAGCAGATATACCGGTATCGCAAAGGCACCGTAGCCGAACAGCCCCTTGAAAAACGGCGCGAGCACCGTGCCGAGATACCCGGCGTTGTCCTGCATTATAAGC
>JAEEGG010003485.1_pt1 | contig 39198 bp, 44 predicted proteins | sample 9134161 | NCBI WGS metagenome assembly JAEEGG01 (sample SAMN16246543, study PRJNA631951) | gut metagenome | biome: gut microbiome; feature: rumen; material: CR-attached | host: Bos | place: Iran: Karaj | collected 2018-10 | reverse complement strand
CATGAGGGCGTTATTCATACGGTAGGCCTCCGCCATCGCCTCCTGGTAGCTGCGCGCCGCTTCGGCGGACTTGCCCATGTCGGAGATCAGCTCCCGCCACCCCTTCCCGGATCCGATGGACGCCACGAACTCGTCGTACATGGCCTTCCATGCGGCCGTCTCGCGCTTCCATATCGAGCTGATGCGGAAGGTCTCTTCGGTCATATCCTTCCCTAGCTTCTTGAACGCGGCGATACCGCCGGCCACGATAGCCGTCCACTTGATCTTGCTGAAGAATGAGCCGAAGCGAAGCTGTGTCTCACGGGTCTGGTCGTCGATCTCCTTCATCCGTGTCCGCACTTCCTTCAGCTTCTTCGACGCGGCGACGAACTGCTCCGTCCCGGGCTTCAACTTTTTCACCTGCGCCTCCAGCATCCGAGCGGCCTTGGTCAGGTCGTTATAGCTGGATCCGTTGATATCGTTCAGGATCTTGTCGAATTTCTTATGCTCCTCGTTGATGGACTTCATCGAGGCGTACACGGCGTCGAGCTCCTTTTTCTTCTGCTGCCATGCCTTGGATTTGATGCCTTCCTTTTCGGTCATGGCGATCTTGTAAAGCTCGGCGTGCAGCTGCGCCGCTTTTGTCTTCAGCTCATCGATGCGCGCCACGGCCTCCTGGTTGTTCAGGGTGACGACAGACTCGGTGTATACTCTGGTGGTTGCCATTGCTTATTTGCCGTCCACGACGGCCTTGGTGTAAATGCTCGATGAAAATGCGTTGATAGCCATCGCCGCGTCGATGCCGTAGCGCGTCGCCATCATGCGGCCCAGTTTCAGCACCTCCGCCAGGAAGGTCTTCGAATACCAGGGCTTCACGCGCCGGTTCTCCGCCGGCGTCTCGTGGAAGGTGACGCCGCGGCCGACGCCCATGTCCGGGAAGCGGCCGTACAGCAGAAAGGCGAACGTGACCTTCGTCGGATCGCCGGATGAGTCCTGGTCGACCTGCGCGCGAAACGACCGCAGCAGGGTGCCCGTATCCCCCACTTCCAGCGCCTCCATCCGGGCCTGCCATCGCTCGATGACGATCTCGGCCCAGCGCTGCGTCATCTCCAGTTTAGTCCGTTGCGCCATCGTATTCCAGCGTGAAGTTTTCCTTGAACGTGATGACCATCTCCCATCCGGCGGCGGTCTGTCCGCCGTCGCGCCGCATGTAGGTGGTGCGTGTGTGATCCCACTCCCGCAGGCAGGCCTCGCCGCATATTTTCGCCTCCAGGAGCCTGGCCAGGATCTGCTTGGCGAGCTCCTTCATCGCGCGGACGATGGAGGATTGCGTCTCGCTCCTGGCGACACGCTCCATCACCCAGATCGACTGTGTGAAGGTGTCGAGCGGGCCTTCCACGACCTGCACCACGCCGGAAGACTGGTCTTCCAGGATGATGGACGGGAATGAGAGGCTGCGCATCGACGTCAGCAGCTCCAGAATGGCGTCATAGCCTTCCGCCTCGATCACCTGCCCGTCGGTCACGCCGACGACGTAACCGGCCAGAATCCTGCTAAGGTCGTCTCTTGTCAGCATTGGCGTAGATGTTTTCCAGGGCGTGGAGCACCGAATGCGTATCCGCCTTCAGGATCTTTTCGTTTTCCTGGGGTTTATTGTTATTGATCGATGAAAGGATATCCTGCAGGATCTCCGCCTGTGTCTTGCCCGATACGCCGCCTTCCCCTTTGAGGGCGTGCGGGTACATATCGGAAAGGCGTTTCTTTAAGCCGTTCCACCAGACGATGACGGCGACGCGCTCCCAGGGTACCAGCTTTCTCTTCCGACCTCCGGTCAGGGCCTTTACGGCCTCTTTCAGCCAGGTATTGTTGCGCTGCCCGTCCGCCTGGTACCGCAGGATGTAGCTGTCTGCAGTGAAAAATACATCGAAGGGGATGTAATTCAGGGTCTGATCGACCTTCTGCAGCGGGCACGGCGGCAGGCCGACGCTGTCATAGATGAAGGCTAGGTCGTGGCAGGCCTCTGCGACTGTTTCGGAACTGAGGCAATAGGCCTGGCCTTCGATGATAAACGGCATTTTTCCCTTGATGGCTCTCGGGTCATACTTGCGGGGATCGTCGGGGCGGATGTGCGCCAAGGCGCAGAGGCAGAGGAAGAGCCCGCGTTCGCGGCTCATCCCCGGGATGGCCAGGATGTCGCACACCGCGCGGAAGTCGTCGAACGTCATCGTCTCCCAGCTGACGGGGTATGTCAGATTGATCTTCTGTTTCTTGCGGCGCGGACGCGGCGCAAACAGTTTCTGCAGCAGTTTCATAGCAATGGGAAGATAGGGGTGTCGGTATATGTCAGTGTCAGGTCGTGCGCAGCTGCCGACGCCATGAACGTCGGGAAGTCGTCAGGGTTCGCCTTCATGTACTGCGCCGCCTTGATGGCCTGGCGCACGCCTGTCTCGTTGTCGCCCATGGCGATGGCGGCGATGGCGGTCTTGATGAGTTTCAGGACGACCCTCTCCTTGGGGAAGAAGGATTCCAGGTCGCGCATCTTCTCCAGGATCTCGTCGGCATATTCCGTCGAGATATACGAAGCCACGGTCGTCGTGAGGGCGACGTTCAGCGCGGAATTCAAATCCAGGAACTCCTTCCAGCGCTTGGGCCATGCCGGCTCGGTGATGGGGTTCAGCACGGCGGCGTCGCGGAACTCGGCCAGCGTCATGATCAGGCCGTCGCTCAGCCTGGCGAACTGCTCGGTTCCGCGCCAGGGGTTGTACTGGCTCGTGCGCACCAGGTAGCGCACCAGGCCGTCCAGATTGTCGTCCAGTTTGCGCTGCATGGTATCGAAGAGACGCTGGATCCTCTCCTTGGATGCCGGCGCCATGTCCTGGGTGTTGATGACGGCGAAGCCGGCATCGGTGAGCACCAGGTCCATCTCGGGGATGCTCGACAGGAAGGCGTCCACGGAGATGATCCGTTGGCACCGTCGCAAGAGGTCTGACTGGTTCTCGTCGCGCTGTTCCAGCAGCGCTTCCAGGTCTGAGCCCAGGATGAATTCCGTCAGCCGCTCCTGCGCAGTCCGCAGCGCATCCTGGAAGATCGTCGGCTCTCCTTTCATCTCCATCGCGGGGAGGAAAGGCTTCATTTCGTTGTAATCCCTGACTATCATACGTTCGTGTTTGTAGATTCCTGCTTTCCGGATTTGTTCTGGTCGAGCGTCGTGAAGATATACTCGGGGATGGTGATCATCACGTCCTTGTCCCACTTGTTGTACTCCTTGATGATCTTCAGCACGCGCATCGTGCGGTCCACGATGGGCTTCATCAGCGCCTGCTTCATCAGGAAGAGCTCCCGGGCGTTCGATCCGCCCAGGGAGTTGTTGTTCTTGCCGGGCGTGGCGCCGATCAGCGCGGAATGCACGCCCATGGCGTAGCAGATTATGTTGGCCGTCGACTCCGTGTCGTCGATGTACTCGCCGCCCTTCATGTCGTTCTTCACCGGGATGATCTCGATCCATTTCTGCTCGGCGGAAGATCCGGAGGCCATTGGCAGCAGCTGCTTTATGGAGAGGATGGCCTTGTTGGCGTTGGTCTCCCCGGAGAGGTAGTCGCAGAAGTCCTTCTTCAGCTTGTCGAGGCGCTCCTTGACGGCTTCGCGGTCGTTTTCGTCGATACCCTCCCGGCGATAGACGTCCTTCAGGTATTCCTCTGTGATGTAGATGATGTACTTGACGCCGAGCTGGTTTTTCAGGATCGCCTTCTTTAGCTTCGGCACCATGTTCGAATGGTCGTACCATCCGCTGTTGAAGATGGAATACCATTCCGGCCGGCTGTAGTAGGGATGGCCCGGCGACGGCATGTAGGCGGAGTATACCAGCCGCTGGCGGTTGGCGTAGAACATCTGCAGGTCCGTCAGCGCGTCGAACTCGTCCAGCACCCTGGTGCATACGATATCCTTCTGGCTGGGGTTCTTGTCCCATTTTGAGCAGTAGTAATGGAAGTTGATGCTTCCATGGCCATCCATCTTGCTGAAGCGGCTGAAGACGGCTTCGCGGTGGCGGATCGTGCGGATCTCCGGCTTTTTGCTGTCATAGCGGAGCTCGCTCCATGCGTTGTAGAATTCCACCATGTCCGTCAGCTGCTGGAGCATGAACAGCGGGATGTCGTTGCGCTCGAAGAACTCGAACTCCGGACCGTCGGTCACCTCTTCATAGTCGGTGATCTTGCCGTTCTTGCGGGCGATCACGCGGATCAGCTTCGGGCCCAGGCCGAAGCAGATATCGCGATTGAACTTGATGTTCGCCGAGACGATGTCGTTCTCGGCGATACGCTTCAGCAGGTGGTTCGGGAGCAGGTTGTCTATTCCCCAGGGGATGACCTGGTAGTCGCCGATGCTCCTTGGCGTGAGGTCGTAGTCCATTCGGAAGTCGGAGCCTGAGTCGATGGCCAGCACCGATTCGATTCCCGGGAGATAGACAATGTTGTCGATGACCTGCAGGGCTTGGTTTTCTGAATTCATAGTATTACTTCTTCACCGTTCATTTCGATCACTGTGAAGCGGTTCACCTTGCGGATCTCGCCCGACGGCAGCAGCTTGATGTTGAAGGTCTGGCCGTCCCCATGGAACGACGTTGGTATGGCGTGCGGCACGTCAATGATTTCTCCATTTGCCGCGACCCATTTCAGCGATATCTCCTTCTGTAGCCGTGCGATGTCGCAGATGACGCTTGCGCTGATCATTTTCTGTGTTTTTTATGGAACAAAATTACGTTTGACGGTCCTATGAAGTTGGGACAGCCTCCCATCGGCGGTGTCTACTCTATTTTTGGCCGATTTCCCTGCGTTTCAGGTAGAAGGCTGGTTCAAAATGACGCGGCTGGAGCGAAAGTCCGCGCGCCGCTCCCGGCCTTGCCCTGTCGAGGGGACCGCAATTCGTATGGCAATACGCGTAATATGCTTCGGGGGGGGCGCCGCCGGAGGATGACGTCAGATTCCCGCGCCGACGCCGATGGGTGATGAGGAATAAGGGTACAGGATGTTACCCAGGAGGAGGGTGTCGAAGGCGTCCGTGCCGTCGGTGCGGTACTCCAGGGGGTCGTCCTCGGTCTCCACGAGCTTCTCGCCGCCCTTCTGCTTGCGGAAGCCCAGGGGCGAGATGTCGACCTCCGCCAGCGTGATGGCCGTGAGCAGCGCTTCGTTGTTCTCCTTGTTGAAGACAGGCATCAGGTGCTTGGCGCCGCGGAAGCAGTCGTTGATGATGGTGTATTTCTGGTTGTGTGGCAGCGGCTTGCCTATGAACTTGGCTTCCACCCTCCAGCCGTGCTTCTGGAACTGCTCGATGATGACGCTCCGGAAGTCGGCCTTCGACACGGCGTAGTTCGACCCGAGGGCCGTCGTGTCGTAGTAGAAGATGACCTCCTTCGTCAGATGTCCCCGGTAGTAATTGCAGAAGTCGTCCACCAGCTCGCGCAGCTTCCGTTGATATTTCACGTAGAACGACTTGATGACGCGCAGCAGTGCCCCGTCCTTCTGTCCGGCCACAAGCCAGTTGATGTTGGCGTTGTAGTCGAAGGCCACACTGATGGGCGCCTTTGGGTCCAGGTCAGCATCTGCCAGGCAGCCATACTCCGAGGCCGGGATGCCGCGCGACAGGGAGGCCTGGATCGCGGTGTTGTTGTTGGCGATGTAGGTGTGCAGGCTCTCCTTGTAATTCGGGTAGAAGCCATCCGACAGTTTGTCGATGCGTCTCGAGAGGATGGAAGTCTGGAACACCAGGGGCGGAAGATCGCGCTTTGCACGTCGCACATACTCCAGGCCTACGACGTCGATGTTCTCGAAGATGGACCATTCCTTGTAGAATACGGCCTTGCGCCGCAGGCCGGCCAGCAGCCGATCGATCTTCTGTAGGCGGTCCTTCCGCTGCGGGCTGTCGGGGGTGTCGTGGACGATGCCCCAGCGCAGCTGCAGCAGTCCGAGGATGGCTTCCACGATGTCCGGGGTCGCCTTCTCCCGGTAGTTCAGCAGCCAGCGCGCCGACTTCAGCACCGGCATGTCGCTGACGAATACCATGGAGTGATGCCAGGGGCAATCCGCGAAATAGCGCAGCGTGCCGCCGTTGGCCGGGAACGTCTCATCCTTCAGCTTGTCATAGTCCAGACCCTTCGCCTCGTCGGCGATCACCCAGTCCAGGGTGAGGGAGTTGGAGCTCATCTTCACGTCCTGGGAGATGATGATCATCTGCGTGCCGTTGTAGAACGTCACCACGTCTTCGTAGTTCTGGACCGGCACGAGGGGCTTCTTGAACCCCAGGCGGGCCGGCGGGCGCTTGCCGATGACGTAGTGGATATTCTCGTAGAGCCCCGCTTCCTGGAGACCGGACAGCGCCGCCGGCAGGGTGCGCGTGCGGGCCTGCTTGTAGCTGCTGGCGACGAATGCGCCGGTCGATCCCGGCATCATCTGCACGTTGCGCTTGATGCGGCGGGATATCACGCCGAACGACTTGCCGAAACGGCGGCTGCAGATCAGTACCTCGACGGCAGCAGCGACGGCCAGGGCCGTCTGCTGCGCTTTGTTCAGGTACGTCACTTTCTGCTGCTCATCAGTCATCGCCGTCTATTTCGCGGGTGTATTTCTCCAGCAGCTTGCGGGCTGACTCCTCGATATTCGGTACCTTCTCGATGCCGATGACCGAAGGATCCACGGAGAAGGACTCGTCCTTGGGGACGATCTCGTCGAACGGATAGTCTTCGCCCTCCGATTCATCCAGCTTGTTGGCTTTGGTAATGGAATCTGCCACCTTGGCCAGTGCTTTCGCTTTGCGATCGTTGCCGGCGATGGCTGCTGCAGCTGCCATCTCCAGCAGCTTATTGGCCCGGAACCGCTGGAACTCTTTGTCGGCCCTGGGCACGGAACCGAACACGACTTTCACGACGGCGATGTCGTTGTAGGCCTGGGCGCGGCCTATCTTGTATAGGTTGATGATCCAGTCCCGGACCATCGCCTCGCTTAGCAGCGGATGGTCCATCCAGTGTGCATAGATGGACTTCAGCCTGGTCAGGCGTGCGGCCTCCCGCTCCGGCAGCTGGTATTCGGGATCCTCTAGCGCGCGGCTCAGGTGGTCGATGATATCGCGGTTCGGGTTTTTCGGCATGTCAGCAAAGGTTCCGCTGGCGCAGCTGCTGCAGCGTCTCTTCGCTGAGGGTGCATCCGTGTTCCAGCAATGCCTTCACGCGAAGGCGCACGCCGTCGATGCGCTTCTGGGAGAGATTGGGTGATTTGAGGGCCTTCGAGATGTAGGCCCGGCAGCTGCTTTCGTTGAAGGATGCTTCCAGCTTGCGGCTGGATTGTTCGTTGAGATAGGTGTCGATTTTCTTCCAGCCGGCGTCGATGCGGTCCTGGCATTCCATGATGCGCGCCCTGAAGGAGGCACGGTCCTGGTTCGACATGGCGGCCTTCATCTTCTCATGAAGGGCCCGCCGCACCTTGTAGTCGCCGGCCACGTCGTCATAGACGGACTGCAGCTCCGCCGGCAGGTCGGCGCGCCTGGTGCGCCGCTCGTCATAGGTACGGAATACGATCCGTGGTTCCGGTTCCGGATCACTGTTTTGGGCCGGACGGATATGGGATCGCGCCGTTCCTGCTGCTTCATCAGGCTGGGTGAGCGTCTCGATCACACGGATATCGGCGGGCTGTTCTGCCGGCTGCCCGGCTGGCTCCGTGAGATAGGGATTCAGTTTTTGCAGTTCATAGCGCAGCATCTCCGCGTCCCGCTTGCGGCCGATCCAGGAGATCAGTGTGCGGTTCGGGGAGTAGCGACAGAAAAGGCTAAACCCGGCGTTGAAGTCGGGTTTAGCCTCTCTGAGCCATGCTGTGATCGCTGGGATCATTGCTCGCCGTCGTTAACGACTTAAGCGGGGTTCGCCGGGGTGAAGGCTCCGGTGCTGCAGTTCAGCGTGCCGTCTTCCATCACGATGTTGCCGATATACACGGGCAGCGGCGTGACATCCGGGCATTCGATCTCGAAGTTCAGACCCTTCGCGCTGCCGGCTGTGTCGCCGGAGCCAGGTCCGCTCGTCGTGGTCTTGCTGCGGTAGTCTTCCGAGCCGATAACGTGGTAACGGCCGGCAGCCTTCACGATATAGACGAAGTCGTCGTTCACGCTTGCCTTGGTGAAGCCCAGTGCCGTGGGTGAAAGGTCGGGGTAGCTGAACACGCCCTTGTTATTAAACATCTTGCAGTCATCTTCGCCGATAACTTCGGGAGTGATGGATCCTTTCCCTTGCGTGGAATAGATCTTCTGCCAGTATTTCCCCTCTACCAGGGAGAAGCTACCTTCGTAGGTGGCCAGGTCGGCCTCCTCGATCGTGTTGTCTTTGTCGGGATCGTTCTCGATCGTCGGCCAGGCGCTGATATACCGCTTCCGGATCCGGTACACGATGGTACCGATTCCGGAAGGGTTGATGCTGCCGAGGTTGAAGTTAAGATTTGCGTGCTTCATAACTCGTCGGGGTTAGGTTTACTCTGCAGCCATGGACTGCGTGACGGTTATGTCGAGATATCCGGTGCCAGTGGCGGCGGATACGCGGACCGTGGCGCTGCGCGTTGCCTCGCCTTCTGCGTCGTAGGCATAGGCGGTCGGGGTGAAGGTCACCTTGTTGCCGACGGCGGAGACGCTGAGCCAGTCGTCAGCTCCTTCCGTCGTCACGGCTGCGCTGACGGCGGAGCCGTTGGAGGTGGCGTAGGTGCGGTTGGCGCCGGCGGTGGTGGCGTCGAGGGAAACACTGTCGTCACCGGAGACGGTCACCGCTTCGGGCTCCGGCTCCGGATCTGCTTCCACCTGCTTGGCCACGAGGAGGAACTCCGGCTCGATCTGCTCGAACTGGACGCCCCAGAACATGCAAGCGAAGAACTGGACGACCTTCGGGTTGTCGGGGACGCGGATCAGGATCTTCTCTTTCGGATTGCCGGTCTGGTCGCAGCCGACGAGCATATTCTCCTTCGTTGACAGGAAGATGTAGTTGGAACCCTTCATACCGGACAGGGCCACAATCTCGCACGGGTTCTCTTCGGTGCCGTGCAGGCGGTTCTGGTTGTACGTGGTGTTGTAGACCACGGCGCCAAAGTGGGCTAGGCACCAGTCGTTATACAGTTTCTTGACCGTCTTCGGGACGAACATCTTCAGGTTGTCGGCCTCCTGGAGTTCTTCGGATGCGCCGTCGTAGATGGACTTCAGCACATCGCCGACGTTCGCCGCGGTGATAGTGCTCACTTCCATGTAGTTGCCATTGGCCGCGGCGATATTGCCGGCGGTGATCTCGGCTGCGGCGATGGTCTCGAAGCCGTTGAAAAGGGTCATCGTGGTCGTGCCCTGCGGGTTGCGGGAGGCCTTGAACAGCGCGGCGCCCAGCTTCTTCGCAATGCTCTTGCCCATCTGCAGGCAGAGGGCCTGCACGATCTCAGCTTCGGTGCGCTTGGTCTTGTCGGAGAACTGTTCGCCATAGACGGTGGTAAACAGCTGGTACGGGTCGAACTCCTCGATGACGTCACCCAGGTAGGTGGTCAGCGTGCGGGCGATGGTGCGGCTCTTGTCGGTCGCACCCTTTTCGGTCTTGTAAGGCCGGAGCTCGGCGTCATTGCCGGCACGGCCTACGGTCTCGTCGCCGGCAACGCCGCGACGGAGGGTCATGTGCTTCAGGGCCTTGTCGAGAAGCGCAGCGACAGGCATCGCCAGGACTTCCTTGCGATACTTTGCGCTCGAATTAACTAATGCGGTTGCAAGTTCCATAGTAGTGATGTGTGTTATTTCTTCAGGAAGGCGTTGCAGATGTCGAGGGCGGAGTCCCAGTCTTCTGCGGATTTGACGTCGCCGGAGCCTTCAGGGTTCGCATCGACCTGCGGATTCTCCGGGACGGGGTTGTTGATGCGCTGCTCAGCGGCTGCGAGAGAGGATTCCAGCTCGCGGATCCGCTGGTCGCGGTCTGCGATGGTCTGGTTGGCGGTGTCCAGCTGCTGCTGCAGGTCGCCGTTGGAGGTGCGCAGCGCTGCTTCGTTGGCCAGCACGGCTTCCACGGCTTCCAGCTGTGCGGGCTGGAGGGTCGTCGAGCCGTCGGCGTCGATGACCAGTCCTTCGTTGACCGGCATCGCTTCGAGGGTCGGATAGTGATTCTGTTCCATATTGTGTGATGTGTTTGTAGCCTTTGGGGTGGCCAGCTCCATGACGGCGGCCACGGCGTCGTTGAAGCTGCCGATGCTGTCGATCATCGTGCCCACGACATCCTTGGCGAAGTATGTCCGGCCGGAGAGCTGGTCTTCCTGGACGGCGGGGCGGTTTCCGCGAACGTCGGCGCGGAAGCGCTCGTTGATGGGGTTCAGTGTCTGCTCCTTGATCACCTGAAAATTGCCTTCCAGGGCTGCCTCGTAGTCGGCATTCTTCTCGCTGGCAGCGTCGGCGTAGATGCGGGCGCTGACGTAGCCGTCGGAGTCCTTCCGGAACTTCGGATAGCCGGAGAGCTGGATGAGGGTGCCGATGCAGCCGATGCTGTCCATCTCCTGGTGGGCCAGGATACGGTCGCAGTAGCTGATAGCATAGTAGCAGGCGCTGCCGGCCACGCCGTCCACCCAGGCCACGACGGGCTTGGTGCAGGCGCGGATCGCGTCGGATAGTTCCGCGACGGAGCTCGTCGATCCGCCGCCGGAGTCGGCGATGATGATATGGCCAATGACGTCCGGGTTAGCGTCCGCCTCCAGCAGGTCGTTGCCGATGGTGCGCGTGCCGCGGTCGCCGCAGTAGTCGTACTTCATCATCGTGCCCATCAGGTGGGTCACGTAGACGGATTTATCCTCGTAGGGGTTGGCCTCCCCGGCGGGTGCGGGGAACAGGTCGCCGCATCGTGCGAGATACGGCTGCGGAGCCGCGTCGAACTCCGTGATATAACCATTGATCACGCCCTGCAGGATCGGCGCCATCATGGCGGCCTGCTCGGGGGTGATCATCCAGGGGCCGCGCAGATTGCGCGTCAGATCGGATAACTTCATTCCCAATGTAGTTTTGCACAAAGGTATATCCCGTGCAAACCGACATTTGGGACTGAAAATTCAGGGTTTCAGGCCCCGAACAGCACGCCGTGCAGGCTGCGGCAGGAGATGTTGATGCTGAAGGCCGACTTGCTGATGCCGCTGACGCGGTCGCTCCAGGTGAAGGTCGGAGGGTATCCCGGAGAGCCGATGATGTACTTCCGCCCTTCGATGGTCTCCACCTCGAAGAGGAAGCGCCGCCCGGTCAGCAGCTGCAGCACATCCCTGTACTGCTCCCTATTTGCGCGGATCTCCGCCGAAAACTGGGCCAGCGACGACCGGCCGCCGGTGTCATAGGTCCATTCTTCCGCCAGGTCGGCCGTCTCCGGCGTGAAGGGCAGCTGCTGCGGCGATCCGTCGAGCACCGTCGCCAGGTCGACCGTGGATCCGGCGGGCAGACAGCCGAAGTTCATGCAGCCGGCCGCAGGAAAGTATCGCATCGCTTTGATTCCAAGTTTCATTTTTCTTGTGGGTTTTTTGTGCTGATTTTTAAGACGTTATCGGGACTAAAAAAAAATCGGAATCGGCGACTTCATGGGATGTTTGACACGCCAGCGGTACCAGTCCTTCGACAGGCGCGCGATGATCCGTGGGTTGACGGGCAGATCATATTCCAGGAGAAAACTGGCAATCGCGCTTCGGATTTTCTCGCTGGATCCGTCGGCATAGCGGCTGGTCATGTAGATGCGGAAGGCGTTCCGGAACTGATTCTCCAGGTACCGTCTGATGACGGCCTGCGTCGCATCGCCGATATAGCACCGGTACAGCTCGTTGATATACATCTTCCGGTCGGCGTCCCGGTTGTAGTATGGCGCGCTACCACTGTCAAGAAGCTCGAAGGAGATATACTCGCTCCGGTCCTGCAGCGGCCTGTAGTCTTCCGGCAGCAGCTCCAGGTTTTCCTTTACGATGCCCCATAGGTTCGCACGCTTATCCAGCCGGACCGTATCCGATCCGGTGTTAGTGATTACCCATTGACGGATGAAGGATCCGACCTGTATGTCTGCCGTGGGGCCGTTCATGGATGCAAAGATAATGGCGCCGATATCGGTTAGGCGGACGCATCCTCGAACATCAACACAAAGTTAGAAAAAATCTATTTTACAAATACTTTCCTACCGGCCTGGATGAACGCGCGGAGGATGGGATATGTCGTAGCCGTGACGTAGTCGGTGAGCCAGCTCCCGGCATCATCACCCAGCTGCAGCTGGTAGAGAACGGGCCTCCCTGGAAAGAGGTCGCGGAGGGTGGCGGGCCTCATTCCTGGAGGAACCTCGGGGTATAGCCAGACCGGGTGGCTCTTTCCGTCGAACCACACGCCGAAATCCATCTTTTTTGCATCAAACATCGTTTTTTCAAAAATTTCGGGAAAATCTTGACACTTTTGACACCCTTCACAAAGTATTGTAAACTAACTATTTACAAGTGTCAACAAGTGAAAACCGCTGAATTCCGGTGTCAAAAACGGCCATTTTCGGTGTCAGACACGATTTTCGACTTGCGGAACTTTGACACTATATAATCTATTAATTATCAACATATTCTACCTTTGGTGTCAAAATGTCAAGAAAAATCAAGTTTTCAACATTAAAATTATTTTCTGTGCAAAAACTGTTAAAAAAGAGAGCGCCACCCGCTTCGAGCGGCGCTCTTTTCCGGAAGGATCCTGACACTGGCGGCCTATCCGAAGATGGGCTTGTCGGGGTCGTCGGAGAGCTCGTCGGCCGTCGGCCCCGCCGCCCCCTCCGGTGCCTGTGGCAGGTCGGGCGCGACAGGGTTGTCGGTCGTGTCGATGTAGAAGTAGTAGTGGTCCTCGCCGTCCACCTTCTTGTGGACGCGCTTGGCCTTGCGGTCCGACGCGCTGGTGTAGATGTCGTCGGGGTTGAACACCCAGCCGTGGTACAGGCAGTATTCCTGGATCTTGTCCCGGAAGTTCTTCATGTTCATGAAGTCGGCCGAGCGCTTCGACAGCTGGCCCTTATAGGCGTCGTAGGCCTCGTCCTGGTCCACGAGACGGTCCAGCCGTTCGGCGGTGAACCACTCTTCCGCCCAGTAGAAGAACGATTCGGTCATGCTCTTCAGCAGGGTGCGCTGCAGGATGGCCTTCATCGGGGGCTGCACCCGCTCATGGATCTTGTGCCACATCTGGATGCAGTTGAACAGGTAGTTGTAGAAGCAGTTCATCTCCTCTGGCGTGTACTGATCGATCAGGTCCTTGCCGAACTCCGTTCGCGGGCTCCTGAGCACGAGCTTCCGGGCCGGGCTGGTGCTGTGGTAGTAGTCGCTGAAGGCCGCGAACCAGATGCGTCGGTTCAGGGAGTCGTCGAAGCCGCGGATGGCGTGGTTGCTGGTCCAGCAGAGTTTCGGCGATTCCAGGAAGTCGAGGGTGAAGGGGTTGGCGTGCTTGACGTCCACCGTCATCTTGCCGGTGACCATATTCATGAAGATGTGCAGGTCGATGTTCCGGTTCAGGTCGTCCATGAAGATCGTGTCGGTCATCCCGCGCACGACACCCGACAGGAAGAACTGCATCTTGTCCTCGCGCATGCGCTGCGCGTCGATGTAGAACTGGCAGCGCATCCGCTCGATGGCGGAGCAGAAGAGGCTCTTGCCCGTGCCACCCAGGTGCTCGTCGTTCTCGGCCTGCTCCACCTCCATGGCGTACACCGCCCAGGGCTGGCCGCTGTTCTTGTGCTTGGAGAGCATATAGCCCAGGGCGAGGCTCTTGGCGATGAAGTGCTGCTGCACCTCCAGCTGCTCGAGCTGCGTCAGCTGCTGGCCTTCCTCCTCCTTCCTCCAGTACACCCGGCCGGTGTTATAGACGTACTGCATGAACGTCGACCCCCACTTCCTCACATTGAGACGATACCGGTCGATCTCGTCGATGGTGTCAATTTTTTTGCTCAAAGCAAGCCATTGGGGAGTAGAGGGGTGCAGCCTGGATAGCTGGCTGGCAAGTTCCCCGTACCCCTTTGTCGGCGCGATGTCGAAGTACGGCTCATTCTCCGGAACGAAGTCGTGGTCGATGATCTTGCTGTCGTAGACAGCGTAGGGACAGTCTGAGGGCTTGACCTTCTCGATGCCGGCCTTGCCGACGCGGAAGATGCCGTTCCGGAAGAAGAAGTAGTCGTAGTCCGGCGTGAAGGCGTTGAAGTCCGGCTCGATGCGGCGCAGGCGCTGCAGGCCGGCCGCCGTGATCTGCTTCGACCGGTGGATGGTGTTCACCAGAGCCTGGCTGTAGTATTCCGGATGCGTCCGGAGGTATTCCAGGAGGTGGTTCACGCATTCGGCGGCGATGGCCTCCTTGTCGATCAGCGTGACGACGTTGTCGCGGATCCGGCAGAACGTGAAGCCCTCGGCCTTCGACGTCGTGGCGATGGTGTAGAAGCCGGAGGCCTCCAGGAAGGAGTACAGCTGGTCGTTGTTGATGTCGTACTTCCAGGTGCCGTTGCGCTGCAGGGACCCCGTCCAGAACTTCAGCCCTCCGGAGAGCTTCACCAGCTCGTTGAACATCCGGAAGGGATCCTGGTTCTCCGGACGCCGGAACTTCGTGAAGAAGTCCTTGGCGTCCTTGCAGGGCTTGCCGCTGGGGCTGCGGAAGCGTTTCAGCTCCTCCGGCAGCCGGATGATGGAGATGTCCAGTAAGCGCAGCGCGATGTCGTACATCTGCCGGATGCCCGTGTCGTCGATGTCATAGAGGATGTATATCTTCTTGGCGATCTTGCTCAGGATGTTGTACTGGTTCTCGGTGAACGCGGCGGTCTCGCTATTCGGCCAGCAGACGTGATACCCGGCGTTGTGGACGTTCAGCGCGTCGGAGCCGCCGCTGCAGATGATCAGCTTGTCCCAGGTCAGGTCCGTCTCCTCGGAGTTGCCGTCCTCGTCGGTGAGCTCGACGGTGGGGCTCCAGGTGCCGTCGAGGATGCCCTGGTAGCGTGTCATGAACTCCCGCTCTCCGGAGAAGGGGAGGACGCGGCGGGCCGGCAGGGCCTTGGTGTCCTTGCCGGCCTTCTTCAGCGCCCGGTTCTCCTTCTCCACCTTCTCGATGGCGGCCGTGTCCTCGTCATCCACGCGGCGCTTGTCCTTCCACTGGAAGCGCAGCTTGCCGCCCAGGGGGCAGTAGATGCGGCCGTAGAGGCCATAGTCGTAGTAGTAGATCGGATATTCCGGCGTCGAGGCGACGCGGAAGCTCTTCCCCTTGGCGTTCTTCACCGTGACGTAGCTGTCGACGGGCTTCAGGCACAGGTCCTCGCAGACCTTCGGGGTGATGTTGTAGCCCAGCCTCTCCAGCTCCGCCTCCGTGAAGCGGCCGTCGGGCCGGCAGTTCACCTCGATGCGGTCCACGGCCGGCACCTCGGTCATCACGGGCTTCGGCAGCGCCGCCTCGGCGTCCGGAGCGCCGGAGCGGTCCAGGAGATGCGGGGCGAACTTCGAGGCGATCCACTCGATGGCCTGCGGGAACGTCAGGCGCTCCTCGCGCTGGACGAGCGAGATGGCGTTGTAGGCCTGGTTGTCGCCGCCGCCCTTGTCCTGCAGCAGCCAGTGGCCGTCGCTCGAGAGGAAGACCGTGCCGGAGGGATTCTTGTCGTCCGGACGCAGCTTGAAGTTCCGGCGGCCGGAGAAGCCGGCGGCAGCCTGGGGATAGTAGTTCAGGATGACGGCCTTGCCGCCGTCCGTGGCCAGGTAGATGTCTTCAGCGGTGATCATAGCACGATGTTTTGGAAGTGAGGCAGGCCCTCCGTCTGGCTGGCGAAGATATCGAACAGCAGCTCGCAGAGTTGGTCATCGAGGTCGTTGATGTCCAGGATGCGGTCGATGATCTGCCCTGCGAAATCCTTCCGCTGTTCCTTGGGCAGGTGGCCGAGCCCGTTGTCTTTCTGGTCTTGCAGCCAGTCACGGGCGACTTGAAGGTGGGCGATGGCGGACATGAGAGACGTGGGGAAATTGTCCACGAGATCCTGTGGCAGTGAGATGCCGGCTTTGTTCTGTGTACGCATAACAGAAAATAAAAAAGCCCCCCTGCGCTGCGTACACATATCGCGGAGGCGGTAAGTAGCCGGTCTAAACGGCTCGCAAGGGGACTGGGTTGTCTATTAAAAAACGACCTGCCTCCGATACTCGATATATGTACGCGGAAGCAAAGGTCGTTAAAAGTATTTACAAATGCAAATTTCATTTGGAGCCTCCTTTCGTCAGTCGCTCCACGATGGCCTGTTCGGCCGGCGACAGGGTGATGAATATGCCTGCTGCTCGTTCGGCTGCTGCTCGTTCGGCTGCTGCTCGTTCGGCTGCTGCTCGTTCGGCTGCTGCTCGTTCGGAAAGGATGAAGCCCCCCCCCCATAGGGATTTTCCGGCCCGGGACAGAGAGTCGAGGTTTCGGATCCACTGGCACTCCTCCGTCCGGATCTTCAGCTCCACGTGGCGGTCGATGATCTTGCCCAGGATGGCGCTGGTGACGACGGTGTCAGGGTACGTGTTTTTCGGGACCATCTTGGGGGGCGGGGCGCAGGCGTCGATGGCGGCGCGCAGGTCGGGGTTCAGCCAGATGCGGACGCCGGGCACCAGGTTCGACACGAACGACGTGTTGACGACCGCGCCGTTCTCGTAGGTGATCGTGGCGTTCGTGATGAAGTACGTGACGTCCGCGCCGCGCACGAACGTCGTCAGGGACGGGCTGAAGAGGAAGAAGTCGATGCCCCGCGACAGGTACCAGCGGACGATCTGCGCGTAGATGCTGAAGGGCGGGTTGTCCACGACGACGCAGCCTTCCGGGTACGGGTATTCCTGGTAGTTGTAGCCCGGCCAGAACGGCCTGACAATCTCGCGGCCGGCGGTGCCGGGGAGCGTCCGGACGAAATCCAGGACGGCGGCGTACACAGCCTCCGGCGTGTAGCAGTCGTCCGTGGTTTTCTTCGTCTTGAACTTCTCGACGAAGGCCTCGTAGTCGGCCATGGTTTCTGCGCGGCCCCTGGCCCGCTCGCGCTCCTGACGGTCGCTCTCCGCGAAATTAAACAAGGTCAGCTGCTTTCCTTCCATGTTATTCCGCCAGGATGGCGTCCTCGATTTTTTGTTCGATTTTCTGCAGGCGTACAACCTGCTGCCGGATATAGCCATCCGGATCCGGCCGCAGCAGTGCGATCTTCTGCTCGAGGGCTTTATAGACGGCCGTGGCTTCGGCCAGGGTGAGGGATATCTTCATGACTGTGCCTCCGCTTTTTCGAAAAAGTCGCAGAAGAAGGCGTAGGCGCCGCTGGAGACCAGCACGGTCATCGCCTCCATGTTCACGTTCGTATTGAGGTTGGCGCTTCCGGTGATGACGAAGGGGAACTGCGGCCCGATGCCCCAGAAGGCCTTGATGTGCGTCTTTGCGATGGATATCCGGATGTCCGGCCGGTCGCCGACCAGCTTCCGGTATTCCTCGATGTTCTGGCGCGCCTCCGCGCCCACGCGGTTCACGGTCCCCAGGAAGAGGTCCATGCGGCCGATGCGGCCCTCGTCGTGCAGCTGCACGAGCCTGGAGATGTCCGGCAGGTTCGCGTTCCAGGTCGACAGGCCCAGGCGCGTGACGTCCTGCATCCGCAGCACCACCTGCAGGTAGCTCATCAGGTCCACGTTGCCCCTCGAGAGGAAGACGTAGCACGTTCCTTCCTGGAACACCTCTCCGGCGAGCAGGTCCAGCAGCTGCAGCTCCGAATAGGCGCGGCGGTAGGCGTAGCGCAGCGGGAAGCCCTGGTACGTCACCGGTCCGACCACGCGGGCCGGCTCGTTAATCTTGCTGTCGTCAGCCGACGGTCCGGAGGGTTCCGGATCCGCGACTTCGTCCAGCGGCGCATCGAGTTTTGTCAGGTCTATCATGATTTGTCGTTTGCGGGCTACAGGTGACAGCCCAGTTCATCCTCCAGTTGCTTCTTCGACCAGCTCTCGGCCAGCTTGACGGCCCATTCTTCGCCACGGGCCGCGGCGGCCAGCACCTTCTGCCGGTACGGGATGTCGCCCTCAATGCGGCCGGCATGGTAGGCCTTGTAAACCTCATCCGTCTCCACGGCCAGGTGGCGGCGGAACTCTGCGCCGGGGATATCCAGCGCCAGGCAGATTTCGGAGATCGTGTATTTCAGGCTGGCCAGCTTCCTGATGTTAGTCAGGTCGTCGATCGACGGCTCCCATCCGTTCTCCTTGGTGGCGACGACGCGGATAAGACTTCCCGTGCTCATGCTGCGTCCTCCGGGAACAGCTCCTCAGCGGTGAAGGTCTGGCCGGTGACGGCCTTGATGTGCAGTGCGATCTTCTGCTGGTAGAGCAGCTTCGGCCGGCGCTGGAGGCGGCAGTATGCGTAGGCGGTGGCGTAGGATACGCCGTCGCCCATGATCTTGGTCTTCAGATGCAGCTGCTGTGAACGAGAGAGGGAGTCGTAGATTTCTTTGATGGTCATTTTGTAACAAGATTGTTATTTCTGGATTATAGCCCCGGCTTTTTGCCGGGGCAGAATCAAGTTTCAAGAGTTAGAGATCAAAAGGCGGAGATAAGACGCACCTGATAGCCATTGGTCTTAGCGTTGTCGTTGACACCCCCGTAGTACAGGCCGACACCCCACGCGCGCGTGGCATTGGACTGGGGATCAGCATCTTCTTCCTGGGTCCAGTACCAGCCTCTGATGGGGTCGCCTCCGATGGCGTCGAGGATTTCGTTCAGGCCATGGCCAAACCTGGCGTCGTAAAGCGCCAGCAGTTCTGCGCGGGTGCCTGCACGGCCGCCGGCGGCTTCGCATTTAGAGACGGCCTCAAACCAGGAAAGAGTGCCCTGTTCCTTTTTGTGGAGTTTAAATTTGAACTGAGGAAGGGCCACCTCGATGAGTAGCCACTCTGCGCTCTCCTTGTCGTCGCGCCGCATCCATTCAGCGGCGGGTACCGGCGTATCGTCTGCCGGGTTTAATACTGAAATTTTAAGATCTGGTAACATAAAGACGGGGTTTATAGTTCATGTAATTCTTTTTCAAATGCCACCCGGAGGGCATTGCTCACGCTGTAGGCGAAGGCCCGGCAGCTGATTCTTATGGAGGAACGCTCCCCTCCGGGGCTCTCTATCCTAAGCTCTATCGATGTGCTCTTCCGGACTACATCGAGGATGATTTCGTCGTTCCGTGTGAGGGGGGGGGTATCAGTCTTCCGAGGCATAGGGCTTCACCTTTTCAGAATTAACGCAATGCACGGTGAACGGATCTTCCGCGATGGCGGGATCCGCGCAGTGGCTGCAGATGGTGCGGGTGGTATCCGCCCACCAGCAGAACCCGTGGTGCGGATTAAAGCAGGGATCGTGTTCGGTGCATCCGCAGATCCTGCAGACGCCGACCTTCAGGATGCCGGTAGGCGAGAGTTTCTCCTTCATCACTACGCCTCCTCTCCCTTTACCACGTCCAGGCCGATGTATCCTTCGCCGATGCGGATGCTGCTCAGCGCGCTGCTGCCGAATGCCCGGTTTACGGAGATATCCACCGCCTTGATCCGCGGGGTGGCCGCCTTGATGCGGTCTTGCTCCTGACGGATCTCGTCAATCCACTGCTGGAGTCTCCGCTCGGACATTACGATGCCGACCTTCGCCCTGCAGAAGGCGAAGAGCTGCTTTTCCATGGATGTCGCGCGCCCGTATCCGTATGTGTGCGCGTGTCTGATGTAGTACTTCGTCATGGCTCGGTCTGGATCTTATGAGACGAAAAAAGGGCGGCCAGGCCATGAACCGCCCGGGTGGTGTTCGAGAATGTCCGTGCTGTTAACACGTGGGCCTGTTTTCTCGTTTTCCGGAACCGGACGGCCCACCTGGCCACTGTCACCCAGGAGACGGCCTTCCGGCAAAGATGTATGCACAGGAACAATGTAATCCAGTGCCAGTACGCAAAAGTGGCCAGTCCGGCCAGCGCCTGGACGGCATTCACGCAAAGCGCAGCCGCCAGGAGGCAGGTGAACCCCACTAGGAGTCCAGCCTGCAAATGATTGATTCTGTTTTCCATTCTCGAACATTGTTTGTAGTTTTACATTTGTAGTTTGTTTGTGATTACAAATGCAAAATTAGCAAAAACTTTCCAAAATGGAAAGAAAAACTTGCTAAAATCGAAAGTATTTTTCAAAAACACATTTAACTAACTGATTATCAAGTATTAGCTTTGAATTATGAAAAAGAATCGCACAGAGTTCTATAGGAAGATGGTCGAAAATATCAAGACCATCATGGCTTCCAGGGGCTTAAATCAGCGATCGCTCGCAGAACTTGTAGGCTGCCAGGAGTCGACGATATCCAAAATACTGAAGTACGACGCCGGAATGTCGTTCGATTTGCTTTCTAAAATCGCAAGTTGCTTGGGAGTTAAGGAACTGGATCTATTCACCTATCCCGATCATTATGTCAGGGCCGGAGAAGTCGGAGATCCGGAACCCGTCGAGGCGATCCTTCAGATCCGCCTGCAGAAGGACAAGAAAGACCAGGTGCTCCGCCTGATATTCGGAGACAACAACATCGAAATCCTAAACAAGTGACAGCATGGACCAGGAAACCCTTAAAGACTTAGAGAAGCGCGCGATCTCTGACGCGGAAGATTATTTCGACGCATTGGCGAAGGCCCGTCCGGAGCTCACGAAGCCCGTCGTGGCGAAGCTGGCCATCGTTGCCGCCATCGAGTTCCAGACGGCCGTTCTCCGACGTACTATCGAGGAAAAACTGGGAGGAATTGAGGATATCTTGGGGCGCGAATGAATTGGCGGAGAGACACTTTCTCTCCGCCGTCCCGTGTCAGAAACGGGACAAAATTGGCCGAAATTGCAAAAATTGGTCATTGATTATCAGCAAGTTACATCAGTAAAATGGCAAAATGAAAATCCCTTACTCTCCGCAAAAAACGTTTAACTCGCTCAAAAATAGCGAGATAGCGCAAATAGAAGGCATTAACCGGGACAAAATCGGGACAAATACCGATGATCCTTATCTTTCCGTCAACCTCTTCGACTGGCTTCAGGAAGTGACGGAAAGAAAAAAAATGCAGTTTTTTCAACCCATCCCCCTCGCGCATTATAAGTTGTGCCGCCTTTGCCAGGGCAAGGACTGGTATGTGTACTTTTACGTCATCCATCCGGAGACTCAGCGACTGAAGCGCGTCCGCATCAAGGTCAACAATGTAAAGCCCATCAGGGAGCGCCGACGCGTGGCCAAGGAGATGATGGCCGCGCTGGATCAGCGACTATCGCTCGGGTGGAACCCATTCCTGGAAGAGAGAGCGCCGAAGTCGTTCCACCTGCTTTTCGATGCCTTCGACGCCTTCCTGGCCGTGAAGGAGCGCGAACTGGAAGCGAACTCGATGCGCTCGTACCGGTCGCTCGTGGCCATCTTCAAGGCCTGGCTCCTGAAGCACGGATTCCAGGAGGATGCCTACGCGAACTCCGTCCGGATGGAGGCGGCCGTCGCCTTCATGGACGACTACGAGCTGAAGCTGGCCGTGAAGACTTATAACAATTATGTTGCATTTTTTCGGATCCTCTTCAACTGGATGGTCAGCAAGGGGTATACCGACCTGAACCCATTCGACGGCATCGAGAAGAAGGCCCGGCGGCGCGGATCCAAGAACCGGCGGATCCTGACGGACGAAGAGCTCGCCCGCCTGATATCGTTCCTGCAGCGCGACAATGTCCCCTACCTGTCGATGTGCCTGATCTGCTACTGCTGCCTGATCCGGCCGAAGGAGATCGCGATGCTCCGCTGCGGAGACGTGGACCTGCAGAAGCAGACAATCCATGTCCGCGCCTCGATCGCGAAGAACGACAGCGACTCCTTCCGGACGATACCGGACGACCTGGTGCCGGTGCTCCGGGCACTCGACTATAGCCACCCGGACCGCTATCTCTTTGCGGATCACGATGGCTGGGACTTCCGCCCCGGTGTGAAGATGGTCTGCAGCCGGAAGATTGCGAAATACTGGGACGTGGTCGTTCGGCCGGCCTGCTGCTTCGGCCTGGACGTGAAGTTCTACAGCCTGAAGGATTCAGGTATCACGAACATGCTGACCGACGGCGTGCCCGTAAACCTAGTGCGCCAACAGGCCGACCACAGCAGTATCGCTATGACGGCCGTGTATGTAGGAACAAAGGCCAACGCTCAGGAGGAGATCCGGAAGGCCAGCATCCTCCGGATGTAGTTCCTTTTCGACAATTTGTTTGCAGAGGCCAGCGACTGGCCACTGCTTTTTTTCACCGAAACGACAAAATCTTCCCCGGTGCTGGAACCGCCGGGGAAGATTTTACCACTGCAGAAAGTTGTAAGTGATTCCGACGCCCAGATACGGCGCCAGCTTGACGGTATGGTCGACGACGGTTGCCCCGTAGCCGGCGGTCACGCCAAGTCCCCAGCGCTTATTCGGGGGCTTGTATGTCTGGGTGATGGTCGTCATGGCGTCGTCCATCTCGTATCGATCCAGCTGCGGCTGATATCCGCTGATCCAGATGCGCAGCCTGCCGTCGCGCTCTTCGTAATACTTCTGCTCACGGGGCAGGTAGACGGTGTCCGTCTTTCTAGGGACCGGAACCGGAATCTCCTCCGTCAGGGTATCCGTGAAGAACAGATACCGGGGGACGGCGATCAGGCCGGCCGTCACGGTCTTCACGGGGTCCGGGAAGTCCTTGTATCGCGTCTCGATCTTCACCGTAGTGTCGCGGATTATCTCCGGAGCGCCGGCTTCGACGCTGCTCTTTCCGACGTGGTCGCCCAGAGCAAAGCTCGCGGCGATCAGGATGAAGACGGTGATCCATTCCGTTGTTCGGATCTTTTTTTTCTCGTCCATGCGCTTAAAATTTGATGGTGATGGACATCTCTTCGCCGCGAAGGTGCGCCGGGTACAGCACTTCGTCCATGAGCCTCCGGTAGGTCGCCACGCTGTTCAGTACTTTCCCCGGCTGAAGGTTAAGGCCGGGCAGGATGCAGCCGGCGGAGTCGTCTGCCGTGTTTCCCGGATGGATCCTGATGCCGCTGTATCCCGGGACGTCTTCGACCAGCGGCACCAGGCCGCCGTATGGTTTCGCCCAGGTTCTGTTCTTGAACTTCGCCGATACGGTCAGCGACAGTCGGTAGGTTCCGCGGGGGATGGCCGTCTTTCCTGGTATCTTGATTTTCCGGATCTCTTCCGGGCTCATGCTCTGCAGCAGGCCGCGGTCCGGATCCTCCATCGTCGCGGAGAAGTATTTCCTGTCGACGTACAGCAGGCCGACGGTGTATTTCTCCTTCGGGTATGCACGAATAAGCGACAGTTTTATCATGACAGATCCTCCTCCTCTTCGGGTTTCTTGTGGCCATGCACCCCGGGGCCGTGGGGCTTCTCCTTTTCCTGGTCTACGTCCTTTATTTCGATAGTCGTGTTGCCGTGCGTCAATTTCGCGCCCAGGCCCTCGCGGATCGCCTCGCGGGTGACAGCCAAGGAGGCGAACGCGAAGAGCAGTGATACGGCGCGCAGCACGGATCCGTCGATGACGCCCATCGGAGGCACCAGGAAGCTGGCGATGAACAGGCCGACGGCGGCGACGATGCACACCCACAGGGCGATGGTGGTGCTCGCCCGGATGTTGCGCGTGTATTGCCGGAGTGTCGTCATGGCCTTATCCCCCTATCGGTATCATCGATACGATATACAGTGTCGCCAGCAGCCCGCTGAAGAGCCACAGTGGCCACGAACTCTTGATGGTACGCGTCGTCGCGGCCGGAAGGAAGAAGAACCCAGCCACACATACCAGCGGCAGCCACCAGAGGTGCAACGCAAAGATGCAGAGCGTCAGCACGAGTATCGCAAACGCGAAGAATGCCGCGCCATGCACCAGGCTTTGTGAATGGCTGCTCTCGTGGTGCGGCGTGACCGCCATGACGACCACGCAGGCCGGGGCGAGCAGCCCGATGAACTGGCCCTGGTTGCCCGCGAGATTGCCGATCAGCGGAATGGCCAGCAGCAGCGCTGCGATGACCGTCACGATGGACCAGACGTTGACGTTGTGCATCGGGACGGCTTCCGTCCACTTTTTCGCATAGCTGCCCCAGGATTTCTGAAGGCCGAAGCGCCATACCGATAGGCCAATGAACGCGGCCATCATTACAAACGAGATGATAGCTAACGTCTTCATTGCTGCTCCCCCTGGTTAACTTGGTTGGTGATTGCCTCGATTGCCGGTGAGATCGCTCCCACTACGGTGTCGATGTTGGCCATCTCGACGTTGTTGATGGAATAGCGGAGGCCTTCGCCGATGCGGTACGCGTTGAAGGTCCCGACGATCTCGCCCGCCACGGATACCTCGCCGCTAACCGACTCGATCTCCTTGCCGGCGTTGGTGGAAAAGTCGCCCTGGACGGATACCGTTCCGTCGGTGGCGGCATACTGCCCTTCGTAGCGCTGAGCGCGGAAGGAAGACAGGCTTGCTGTCATGGTTTTCTTTGCCATAGTCAAAAAGTATTATTAGTGAATTAACATCGATTCCAGCGCCTCGATCTGTCCGAGGTCGAAGTCCTGCTTCTGGAGCTCTTCCAGGAAGTCCGCCTCCGGCACCCCGTGGATCTCGACCTCCTCTTCGCCGAGCTCCTGCGCGGACTTGTTAAAGTCGCGCACCGCCGCGAACAGGTCCTTGTGCGTCTCGATCTCCGCGGCGATCTCCCTGGCCTTTGCAGGATCCTTCTCGATCTGGAGCTGCCGCTGGAGGTCCGTGACCTTCTCGCGCTCCTCGGCGTATGCCGCGAAGTGTACGGTGTCCAGGTCGCGGACGTCCTTCTCGTAGCGCTTCTGCGCGCGGACGAGTGTCAGGTGGTCGGTGATGATGCTGTTGCGGAGACCCTTGTCTTCGATGGCCGGCATCTTGATTTTCTTCAGCGCTTCGAGCGCCGCCTTCATTTCGTGTTTTTTCATACTTTTCTATTTTTAATGATGTGCGAATCTTTATTCAGCCTCCTCGATCTGCTGCCACTCAGCATTGTAGTAACCATCGGCATAGCCGCGAATCCAGTAGATCTTCGATGTGTCGCGCGTCAGTTCGGATATCGTGCCGATGCGGCTGACTGTTCCATTGCCGGCCACCGTGATCGTGCCGAGTTGGACCGTCTTTACAAGATCTCCAGTCGACGGAGCGTCGCTTGGCGATGTTGTCGTGCGGAGCTCGATGGCTACGTTGGTCAGCGTCCTGCTCGATGCGCTGTTGTTGGTAATTTCCAGGTCGTATTCAATTACGGTGTTTGTCGAGTTCCAGGCGGCCAAGACCACAAAGTCGACGATAGTACCAGGTGCGTGCAGCACGACTTCGGTGTTGCCGATGCCAAAAAGTGAGGCATAGATGCCGCTTTGGTAGCTACTTCCGATTGAATACTGCCGGCTGGATATGAACGGAACCATGTACCATGATCCAACTAATGACTGTGCCCCAGTGAACGGTACGCTGATGCTGCCTCCAGCCACAAATTTGCTCGACGATGTGATGATGTAGTAGGTGCTGCCCTTCCATAGCAGGACGCCGAGGTAGTAGTTCGTCATCGCCTGGTTGTTCAGGAGGATGTCGCCCAGCCCCAGCGTATAGGCGTCCGCGGCCGCCGTGTCCCAGTCGAACTGCCCGGCGTAGTTGTTGTCCAGCCAGATGTCCGTCGCAGCCAGTGCGCCCACCGGAGGCTCGGCGTCGCCCTTGTACCGGAAGAAGTCGAGGGCCCGGTACGGCTGGCTGCCGACCGTCCCCTGCGGGCGCTCGTAGTTCCACGGCAGTTGCTCATTCTTCAGCTTGTAGAGAAAAGCCGACGCCGTGGAGATGGACCCCAGGTCGGTGAACTCCTGGATGCTCAGGCCGCAGTGGCCGTTGCTCCCCTTCCACCAGGTCGCGCCGGAGGCCCACTCCGTGCGCCCGGAGTTCATCTGGCTGGAGTAGTCGAGGGCACCGTTCCCGACGGGCTTGAACTTAGAGAATTTGTTGATCACGCCGTTGCGGATCAGCGTGCCGAGGTCTCCGGACGCATAGCCTACTGCTGCTGCGATATCCCCCATGCCGATGGGGAGAGACATCATCTTCGTGGTATTGTTCCAAGGCATATCGTGTGATGTGTTATGCCGCCAGTCTCGCCAGGCGGCGGTGGTTATACGATCTCGCCAGGCGGATCCGCCGGAGCGTCATGCGCCTGGTGTTATATCTGCTGCGCAGCACGACCTTCAGATAGTCGTTCGCCGCATACATCTCCTTGCCATAGACGGCCAGTGCCTTCTCGCATTCCGCCGCGCGGACCTTGCGCGTGCGGAACTTCGACAGGGTGCCGAGGTAGGAGTTCAGCGATGCGAAGGCCGCCTGGGGGTCATGCACCTCCGTGCAGAGGTAGTGCATCTTCGCGCGGAACCGCCGTATCGTGCGGTCGCTGGCATAGAGGCGTCCCATGCGCCCCTTGCCGCCGACGATCTTCCATCCTTTGCTATAGTGCTGGAGGTTGCGCTTGCGCGGATGGAGCGTGATGTTCAGTTCCTCTTTTAGCTCGCGCTCTATCGCCGGAAGCTCCGCCAGGAACTGCACTTTGTCCAGGAGCACGATGATGGTGTCGTCCATATACGACACCACCTGCTCCGTAGGGATGCCGTGGCGCTCCAGGATCCGCAGCGCCAGCGTGATCATCAGGCAGGCCGACCACTGCGACGGCAGGTTGCCGATGGCAAGGCCGTGCCACCTGTCGCAGTGATAGAGACTCTTGCTGGGCGCAATGAGGTCCCATTCGCTGTCCGGGCTACGGCGTCTGGCCACGAGCTGCGGCCGGTTGAAGGTGATCATGGCGAAGAGATGTTTCAGAATGTAACGCCATGGGCCAGTATGGTATCTGTCGATGATCTCCTGCGTGGCGGCATTCACGATGCGCTTGTCGAGCCCCATGAAGAATCCCTGGAAGTCCGTCGTATAGACCCATGCGTCGCGGGTGTACCCCTCCGTCGTCTCGCGCACCAGGGTGTCCGTCCTGATGATGGCGCCCATGGTGCCGCGTCCCTTTCGGTTCGCCATGATGGCATCCGGGAACAGCGCCTCAAAGACTGGCTCCAGCCGAGACATCACCCACACGTGGACCACGCGGTCGCGGAACGTGGCGGCGCATACCTCGCGCGGCACCGGCCGCCGCACGACGAAGATGATGCCCGGCGCTATCGCATAGGAGCCCGACCATATCTCCTCAGCAAGATGCACGGATGCTGTCAGTCCGCGAAGTGCGTAAAACGCCGCATTGGGGTTGCTGCGCTTGTTGCTCAGGCAGAGGATATACGCCTCGATCATCGATGCTGCAAAATCAAGGAAATCCCGCATCTCGGGCGTATCGGGGTTGTTGCAAAAGTCGGAGATAAGACGCACCTGATTTCCATTGGTCTTAGTGTTGTTGTTGACATTCCCGTTGTTCAGGTTGACATTCCACGCGTTCGTGGCATTGTACTGGGTTGTCGGCTGACTGTTGACGTAACTCTTCATAAGAGTGCAGCTCCCTTTTGTTTCAAACCTGCTCGCCCTCCTGACCCGTAGGCTGGAGGCTCTGGCGGTACTCGTTGTTGTCCGGCTCGCGCCGTAGGTACTTCTCGAACCCGCCCATCTGATCCTGGATTTCCTTGATAAGCATCACCATCTCGGTGGCCTGGCGCACGGACACGCCGAGATTGTCATTCATCACGAGGAACTCGACCGCCGACAGCAGGAAGGCGAAGTGGTGCAGGAACTCCACCGTTGCCGCCAGCTTGCTGCGCCGCGTACCGAACTGGCAGCGCGGCAGCAGCTGGTCGCACTCGAAGATCGCGTCGAGCATCTTCCTTCCGAGCGACATCTTCACCTTGTGGACGATGTTGTCGTAGATGCTGAGCACGAAGTAGGCACGCAGCCGCTTGAACGGCGCGAATACCTTCATCGCGTTGAGCGGATTGCCGATCAGCCGGTCCAGCTCGTCGAGTTCTTTCTTGCGTTCCCCGTAATTCATAGTATTCACCATGGGGCCGCCCACAGCCCGGCTTTTTGCCGGGTAGGCTCCCCGAGTTTTCAGTTATTCAAGATAAAAGGCGGAGATAAGACGCACCTGATTACCATTGGTCTTAGCGTCGCCGCTGACACGCCCGTTGTACAGGTTGACAGCCCACGCGTACGTGGCATTGTACTGGGTAGAGCTCCAATATGCGTAAGATGTCGAGAATCCCGCGCCGCCCTTGTTGAGATCCGGATACGTCCGCATCAGCGTCACCAGCTCCGGCAGCGACGGTATCCACCAGTCGCCTGCGCCATATCCTGGGGCGCTGACGGAATACGACATGGCGTAGTTCGCCGCGGCAGAGTTGCCCGTGGCATACATCAGCCTGGTGTTCCGCACGCCGTCGTTGTTGACGCCGGATGTGTTCCGGAGTCCCGTCGCCGTGCCGGCCGGGCCGGGTACCGGCGCCGCTATGTTCTCGGCATACCAGACGTCGAAGTTATAGTTGTAATCCGCCGGGTTAACGGTATACGTTCCCTCCGTTGTCACCACGGTGATGGTGGCCACACCGCCGGATGCCGTCCATGAGCTGTCCCCTGCGGATCCGGATGATGTCGCGCCGGTCTTCGCTGCCTCGACAGCTGCATCCCACATCGTCCGCGGCAGCGGCCAGGAATGGATGTAGTACGAGCTGCCGTATCTCGCTTCCGCTGCTTCCTTGCAGCCAGCGATCCATGTGCTAACCTTCTTGCCGCGCCAGATGGCGGTCGTAGTGTAGATTCCGGAAACTAGCGTCGACGTGTCGCTGCTCCAGGCATATCCGCCGCCGGACATCGCGCAGATCAGGCCGTGGCGCCCCTTGCGCTCGAAGCAGAAGCCGATGCGGACGAAGCCCGCCGGCCAGGTCGTAGGGTCGTAGTAGTTCTGCCCCAGCGACGTTGTGCTCCAGGAGATGGACGGTTGCTTCAGCCAGAACTTCCCATAGGTTGAAGAGTAGCAGAGGATGTCGCCCACGAAGCCGCCCTCCAGATATGGCACGCATACGTTGACCGCGTCGATTACGCTGCGCCCGATCTCCGCGATGAACGACACGGCAGACCGCGATACGTTCACAGCGCTCTCCGTCGAGGAAGAGGGCACGAGCGCCTCGTAGATCGCCCCGCCCGAGGCCTTTGCGGCCTGGTAGGCGGCGACGGTTGCGAATCGGAAAGTGTACTGCATTACGATTCCTCCTGGCTAGGGTTGATCACGTCTTCGAGGTTTCCGGCCTGAGAGGCGTCGATGGTCTCTTCGGATCCGCCGGCATCCTCCTGGGTTGGCGGCTGCGGATCCTCCATGGCCACCGGCTCGTCGCGCCGCAGGAAGTGGATGGCGAATGTCTCTTCCAGGTCCGCCGTCATGTGCCGGCAGAGGGCCGTGAGAAGGTCGGCATCGTCGCCGGTATAACTGTGCTCCACGCCATAGTTCGAGCAGTGGCAGTGTGCGTCGATGACGCGATCGCCGCGCGTGACGATCAGGAATGACGCGCCGATGAAGTGGCCGTCGCGTGTGCCAACGGTGGCACGGATGGAGAAGGGGTTCCCTTCGAGGGTTGCGACCACCACGCTGTGCGTCGTGGTCTCTTCGATAACAAGGCTTTCAAACATATCTTTGTAACATTTAGGTTATACTGATAGACCGATCCGCCGTTCCAAGTATTCCACGCGGCGTTCCAGCCGCGCGATCTTCTGTTCCTGCGTCTCCTGCTGTAGTCGCAGCCCGCCAAGGGCCGCCATGCCGTAGGTGAAGAGGATGTCGTACTGGAGCCTCTTGATGCCGCCGGCCTCCGTCACGGCCTCCGGCAGCACCCGCTCCACCTCCTGGGCGATGAAGCCTGCTGCGTGCCGGCCGTCCGCCTTCCAGCGGAACGTCACGGGCCGCAGGTTTGCCAGCACCGTCCACGCCTTGGTGGCGCTGATGCCCTCGATATCCTCCTTCAGCCGGGCGTCCGAGCTCGTGGAGATGCCGCCGGCGCTGATGAAGCTGTCGGAGTAGAACCCCGCGGTCGCGTGGATGGCGCTGCTGCTGTATTCCAGGTATGCGCTGGCCGTGAGGTATAGCCGGCCATAGACATACAGCGGCGTGGCCACGGAGGAGCTGCCGACGCTCACGGCACGGCTGCTGGAGGCTGTCAGGATGTTGATGCCCTTGTCACCATAGATCGACATCACGTCATCGGACAGCTCGCCGATGTAGCAGTAGCTACCGTCGCCGAAGTAGATCCGCCGGCCGTAGCTGCTTCCCATGTGAAGGTCGCCGGTCATCGTGCCGCCGGAGAGCTTCAGGTAGGTCGAGGAGATGGTGTTGCCATCGCCGTCCGCGACGGCGTAGTTCGCCTTGCCCGAGGTGAAGTATCCCTGGAGCGTGGAGATGTCGCCGACTACGCCGGACAGGCCCAGGTCGGAGAGCATGTTCGCGGCAGTGATGCTGCCGCCGAGCGATACGCTCCTGCCGGCGAGGGTGATCGAGGAGTTCGCCAGATAGCTGTTGGCAATCGCCGATCCGTGCCATGTTCCGGTGGTGATGGTGCCGATAGTCGTGATGTTCGTCGTTCCGGCCCAGCTGGAGAGCGCGGTGTTTTCGACGTTCGAGATCGACAGGTCGGACCGCATGGCGCTCGCGGTGATGCTGCCGCCCAGCGACACGGAGCGGCCGGCCAGCGAGATCGAGGAGTTTGCCAGCTTGCCGTTGGCGATGCTGCCGGCGAGCATGGCGTTCGTCACCACGCCGGTGCCGATAGTCGTGGTGATGTATGTCGTCCCGGATCCCATGACATCCCCGGCCAGGGTGATGGCCTGGTTGCCGGTGATGGCGCCAAGGTCCGCCGCGGTGATGGTCCGCGCTGCGGATCCGTCGTAGCTCTTGCTGCCGAAGCTCAGTGCATAGGGGCTCGGCAGCAGCGTCGGGATGGAGATGTTGGCGCGGGAGACGGAGAAGGTGCCGCCTGAGTAGGATATCCCCGTGACATACGATCCGCTACCTTGCGACACGCTGATCGGGAGGTGGGATGCTGCGATCTGCTCCGACGTGGCGGCCGCCAGCAGCTGCCACATGTTCGTCGCCGTGGTATAGCCGAGGGCCTGCACCCACGCCTGCGTGGCGTAGGTGGCCAGGGCCGTCGACAGGTGCGAGGCGTTGATCTGCTCCGTCGTGGCATCGTCGAGGAGGTTCCACATCGCCGTGGCAGAGATGCCGCCGCCGGATGCCGTGGCCGACATGCCGCCGGCTGAGACGAAGCCGTCGGCGTAGATGTTGCCTTTGAGGTGCCAGGCGTTGTTCGTATAGTCATACTCCAGTACCAGGCCGCCGAGGTCGATGGTCCGGTCTACATGCAGTGCGGTCAACGCAAGGTCCTCCAGTACCGGGCGCGTCAGCCAGTATTCGATGGCGGAGATCCGCGCCGCCGCAGTGGCATCGGCCGCCGCCAGAGTCACAAGGTCGTCCGGAGCCACCGGCACATAGTTCAGCGCGATGGCGATGGCCTCCGCGGTCAGCGAATATCCCTGAGCCCGGACCCATTCCTGAGTGGCATAGCCATTGAGCGCCGTGGACAGGTGTGAGGCGCTGATCTGCTCCGACGTGGCGGCCGCCAGCAGCTGCCACATCGCCGTGGTATTGATGCCGCCCTCCGAGCTCGACCCGGAGTATCCGCCGGCGCTGACGAATCCGTCGGCATAGATATTCCCTTTCAGGTGCCAGGCACTGACGGCGTAGTCATATTCCAGGGTCAGCCCTCCCAGGTCTATCGTGCGCTCGACGTGCAGCGAGGTGATCTTCAGGTCTTCGAGCACCGGCCTGGTGAGCCAGTATTCCAGCGCGCGGAGGCGCGCCGTCGCTCCTGCTGTGGCGGTGGCCACGGCCATCAGGCTGTCGGCCTTGGCGTATCCGGCCTGGGCGTGGTCGCCCCAGCCGTAGGCGGTGTCCCAGTTCGACTGCTTGGCCGTCGTGGGGAGCGAATAGCCGCTAGAGAAAGATAGCGCGAGCGTCCCGGATGAGGTGATCGGCGAGCCGGAGACGGAGAATCCCGTCGGGACGGACATCGCAACCCTGGATACATAAGTAGGGAGCGTACCTCTCGAGAATGTGAGAATCTTCTTACCTGTCGTTTCGTTGGTAGCCAGAGATACGTTGCTGATGTAGTTGCCGCCGGTGCCCAATGAGAGCGCCAGGTGACTCGCGTCGATCCGTTCACCGGAAGGGGCATCGAGCAGCGACCACATCTGCGACTGCGTGAGGTATCCTTGCGCTGATACCCATGTCTTCAGCGCATAATTCGAGAGTGCATCAGTCAGGTGCGACAGGTTTATTTGCTCCTGCGTCCCGTCCCCCATCAGCGTCCACATGGCATTGGCGTCAATGCCCCCGCCCGTGCCGGAGCCGGTGGCCGACATGCCGCCCGCTGAGACAAAGCCGTCGGCGTAGAAGTTGCCATTCAGGTGCCAGGCGTCATTCGTATAGTCATACTCTAGTACCAGGCCGCCGAGGTTGATGGTCCGGTCTACATGGAGAGAGGTCAGCGCGAGGTCTTCCAGTACCGGGCGCGTCAGCCAGTATTCCAAGGCATCGAGGCGCGAGGCGGCCGAGGCCAGGCCGGATGCAAACGGCAGCAAATCGTCCGGCGCGATGCCGCCGCCCGTTCCGCCGCCACCTCCTTCGGAGATGCCGCCGGCCGAGACCGCCTGGTCGGAATAGAAGGAGATGTCGGTGGCCAGGTACTGGACTTCGCCAACGGTCTCCAGGCGAAGATGCCGCAGGATTTCGGAAATGTTCTTCTGTTCTTCGTCGGTCCCTTCCTCCTCGTCGGCCGCCGTCTGGACGATATACATATCGAAGAGCGCCTTCATGCCGACGACCTGCTCGTCCTCGTCGTTCATCACAGGGTCAAACCAGTGTTCCGCCGGTGTCGGCGCCGGTATGTTCGGGATGTCTGACAACCTGGCCAGCGCTTCTCCGCGATATGTCAGGCGACCCGACGATTCGAACAGCTGACCCAGCGTGAGCAGGTTTTCGTGCTCGTGCGCCATCTGCCCGATCGGGGAGGTGACGACGGATGAGTATATCCAGTCCAGGGTGGACCCCAGATCCAGCCGGTACCACGCGCGGGAAAACGGCGACTGTGCCAGCAGCAGCAGATTCTCCGACAGGTCCGCGTCTGGGTAATCAATGAGCCTGGCTTCTAAAAAAAAAAATTTCGCCTGCTGGAGACGGCACCTCGATGACCGGTAGCTGGCCGGTCTCCCGGCCGATGCTCTGCAGGCCTCCTTCCTCTGACAGGTAGTAGGAGAACGTGCCCGCCGACAGTGTCTCCAGGTCGGAGTATTCGTTGCTGTCCGCGTCGATGACGATGGCCTCTGCCTGGCCGTTCAGGACGGCCCACGCTCTCTTTGAGGATATCAGTTCGTAGATCCAGGACGACTCTTCCGTCCCGACATGTCCGGTGTTCTGCTCCCAGTGGCGGACGGCGCCGGCCGTGATGTCGATCTTCGTGTCGCCGAGCTCCGCCGACTCGTGCTCCACGTCGGGCGCGACCTTCCTTTCCCCATGGAAGGTGAAGGTGTCGATGCCGCCCAGGGCGTTGACCGCCAGGTATACGTGCTCGTCGCCCTGCGTTTCCGCGAATACGTAGCGCTGGACGTAGGAGAGCTGCACGCCGGCTCCTGTCTCGACCCATACGTCCACCAGGCCGTACACGTCGTCTTCGGAGACGTCGCCGACGCTGAATAGCCGGCTCATCGCCATGTTGAACGTCTGCAGCTGCCCGGCTGTCCCGCTGGCCACGGTCACCACCTTGGTACCGCCGGCCTTGTAATAAAACTTCGCCTTCACGGTGCCGGCATCTACGAAATAGTAGCTCAGGTATTCGGGGGAGCTCCAGCCGACGCGCTTTGTCTGCGGCTGCCATGTGAGCCAGTTCGCCCTTAGGAACAGTTCCGGAGTCACGGACAGCTTGCGCACGCCGCCATTGACCACGGTGAAGGTGGAGACGGCGTTGCCGTTTACGGATGCCGAGAAGGTGCGGACGGCGCTCGTCTGCACATACTGATTCGACGACGGAAGGCCGGTCTCCAGGAAGCGGGCCACGAGGTCGCGCACCTGGATCTCTATCCTGCCGTTGCCATCCGGCGTATAGCTTTCCTCGACGATGGTCTCTCCTGAGCACGACATCGCAAAGGAGATGTCTGTCGTGCTGCTTACGATGAAGCTCTTCAGGTTCATCAGCAGGCTGAGACTGTCGGGGGTCTGGATCATCGTTGCCATGATACAAAAATACGATTGCGGTGTTCTTTGTTTTGGGACATCAGATTGCGACGGAAACGAACCACACTTCGACATCGGCGCGCGATAATTCGTGATAATGGCTCTGGCCTTGGATGGATTCTCGATAGCCTATCGATATTGTGCGCCCGATCCTGGGGGATACCTGGCCCACGGATGTCGGCGCCGTCAGGAAGATTTCCTTCTCCCCGCTTTCGTATGCGTCGTCATACTTCGAGATGACATCCAGGTCTGGGTTCTGCGCCTGGACCGCCGCCGTCGCCGCCGTCCGCTCCGACTCGTTCAGCTGCCACTGTGCCGTCGGTGCCGGGATCACGGTCGGCGTGTCCTCCTCGCTGTCTTCGTAGTCTTTGACCTGGTAGAAACTGGCGGACAGGCAGCGTACCCGACGGCCCACTTCATAGGTGAGGCGCACCGGCAGCAGCTTCTGGCCGCCGAACAGCTTCAGTTGATACATCTTCCAGGAGAGGATATCTTCGACCGGGATGTCGTAGCGCCCCTCCACCTTCACCAGGTTGTTCCTCAGCATCTTGTTATACCGCTTGAAGAACCTCTCGAACAACTCGTCCGGCGTCAGGTTATAGCGACCGGACCGGGGGCTTCCGATATTGTCGTAGGCTTGCGTCGTCCCGTAGAAATAACGGCCGTTGACGCGGTTCATGGAGGCGAGCCGGCGGCCGATCCTGTCGTCGTTGATCTGCGTTGCTGAATAAGTGTAGGCCGTGCTGCGGCCCGCATACTCCACCACGATGATCTCCTGGTCTTCATCCATCTGGCTATTCTTATAAGAGGAGTTCCTGTGGCGGCGTGCGCCGATATATGGCATCAACACGCCGTTGACGAATACCATGGGCGGCATCAGGTCTTCGGGGCTCATCATGTCGCTTTCGTCGGTATTCCGTCGATCGTGGGTGAAATAATCCGAGCCGATGAGGTTGTCTTTCCCTTGCGCACGAATGTTTTTCAAAGACGACCGAGCCTCATAGTATTGCCCCGTAGACAGGCGTAATATCAGATTATTGGATGGCCATGTTTCATTTTCTGATACTTCCACCACGCTGCCGTATTTTTTTTTCAGGTCTTCGATGGTCTCCGCTGCGGGAGCTGCGCCTTCCAGCGACGTGTCAGGTGTGATGACGACGCGGGATGGCGTTTGGAAAGACTGCTCCAGGTCGCCCAGGAGCTTCCCCGTCAGGTCGTAGTCGTAGCCTGCCTGCAGGATATCCTCCAGCAGGACGATATCCACCGACTTGCTGCTGGGGTGACAGACGATCTGCGCATGGAACTTCTGCCGCATCCATTCCAGGAATTCGCTCACGGTCCTGTTGGGGACCAGGTCTGAATAGTCCAGCTGGCCGAAGCAGATCACGTCCGTGCAGTTGTGAAGCAGGATCAGCCTGTTCAAGTCATCGTCCGTGGCGAAGCAGTTCTGCGATACGGTATATCCGCACAGCTCGAACATCTGCTCCAGGAATGCGGAAAGCAGCAGGAACGGCGCGATCCCATATCCGTCCGGCACGTTCGTGTCGTCATCGCCTTCCTTGACGATACGCGCCTCGTGGGCCAGCGAGAACGTATCGCTGCCGTCATCGACGGGTTCGTTGTTCACCTGGTACCCTTCTTCGCTTTTATTCACGGCCACGGGAATGATCCGCAGGTCGTTCACGATTTCGCCGGTATATATCCGGAACAGCCACGTGTACCAATCGGCCGGCGTGGAGTAGGTATGAAGGATCTTCGACGAGAATAGTGATTTCAGGTTTTGGTCTTTATACCTGGAGTAAAAGTCGGAGTCCTCCAGGGCGATGGCGCACTGGATGCTGGCCTTCGATGCGGAAGCCACGACCAGCTGGCCGCTCTTGTGGAATACTCCCTGGGAGAGGACGGCCGGGAACAGGTTCGCGTATCTTGATTGCCTGGCGATGCGTGCCGGCTGGTTCAGCCGTGCAAGGTCGGCGGGTGTCGCCGGGATCGTCGCCGCCACGCTGACGGCGCCGTCGTCGGAGAAGAAGGCGCTGTTCTGCACCACCTCGAACGAGAAATTCTCGGGTAGCGTCAACTCTCCGTTCGGGATTTTCAGTTTCATCGTTTACCGGCGGTTTTTTTGATTTTGTCACTAAGTTCTTTCGCGGCTTGCATCTCCGATAGCACGACGTATGCTTTTATCGGGTTTTCGATGATCTGGTTCAGCAGGTCGCGTATCTCGATCAGCGCCTTCCTGTCTTCCTGGGTGCCGGGAATGCCGACAGTGACATCCCCGTCCGACGTGTAGCCTCCGGATGCGAAGCCGCTGGCGCCTTGCTGATATCCTCCATGGATCCTCGCCCTCTCCAGCTGCGCGAAGACGATGGGATTGGCGCGGACCATGGCGGCCGGCGCCACCCATTCGTTGGCATGGACGATGCCGGCGGGCGTGCTGTCGCTGACGGCGGAACGGGTATACCCTCCGCCGCTGTAGCCTTCTGGGCTCTTGGCCGTCGCCACCCGGGTACCGGCGACCGATCCGGATGAGGATGTCGTGTTGACGGAGCTCTTCTGGATGATGTTCCGCTGGGCGACGATCGTGGCGATCTGCATCGCTGTCGTCGCGGCGATCAGGGCCGCCAGCGCTGGGCCGGCATACGGACCGCCCTCTTCGTAGGCGCGGACGGCGGCAGCTGCTCCGCTGGCCGTCGTGTTGGCGATCTTGATGGCCATGTCCACGTCGGCATAGCGCTTCTCCAGATCCAGCTTCTGCTGTTCGTATTTCGCCTCGATCTCGCTGCGCCTTTCCGCATTCTCGCCGGCCGCTGTGAGCTCGGCCTGCATCTGTGCTTCGAGACGGGCCGCCGCGGCCTCTTGAATGGCGTCGATGAAGGCTGAGGCCTGTGACGTATACTGCACCGCCGCCTCTGCCATCTGGCTGCCATAACGGGCTGCCAGCTGCACGCGGCGCTGCTGGTATTCCTTCTCGGAGATCAGGGCCTTCTCGTGCATCTCCTCCAGGGCTTCCAGCTCGGAGTCCATCTGTGCCTTGATGGCCGCCAGGGGATACAACTCCGTCCTGGCCTCTTTTGCGCGATCAATAAGGTCCAGCTCGTGAGCCAGCTGCGCGCCCATCATCGCGTCCACCTCGCCCATCAGGTCCTGCAGCTCCTTCTCCTGGTCTTTCAGGAAGTCGTCGATGGCCTTCTGGGCTTCTTTCGTCATGTCGGAGATGATCTTCGCCCCGTCCTTCGCCAGGCCTTCCATGATCTTTTCGATCTTCTGGCGCTGGGCGATGGACAGGTCCAGGATCTGCGACTGGATCTCGACCACAGACTGCTTGTATCGCTCCGCGATGTCGAGCCTGTCTTCCAGGCCTTGCTTCTGGAGCGCGGCCAGCTGTACCTGGTATTCTTGCTCAGATATCTCCCGGTTCAGGTATGACTGCTTCAGTTCATTCTGCAGCTGCCGGAAGTGATCTTCCGACGCCTTCAGCGCATCCTGGTACGCCTTGGCCTGGGCCTGCGCCGCCTCCTGCGCCTCCTGCTGCCGCATCCGATTCCGGATGGTCATGGCGCGGCGGGTAGTCTTTGTGAGGTTGGCTTCCGTCTCGTTATACTGAACGGTCGCCTTCACGAAGTTATCAACCATTTCGCCATTCAGCTGGCCGTACTTCTGCAGGATACCGTAGGCACGGACCACTTCGTCGCTGGTACCGGATATCTGGTTTTCCAGATTGGCGAGTTTATCCCGGTATTCCCCGGCCATGGAGATGGACGACGCGTCGACGACGCCGGTCGTCGGGTCCCCCTTCTCGAGATGCGAGATCATCCGCTTTGTCGATGCGACCTGCTCCAGCGCAGCCTTATAGTCGTAGGCCTGGGATATCAGCTCGCGGTTACGGTTGTAGCCCTCGATGAAGAACCTTCTCTCCTCCTCGTCCATGTGAGAGCGTGATTCCAGGATATCAGTCGCGGCCGCGAGCTCTTTCGCGGCGATGGCCTTCCTCTCTTCCGCTAGCTGGGTTTCCAGGTCGATCACCCGCTGCGCCGCCTCTTCGCGTTCCTTATAGCTGTAGGATACGTCATACATGATCTGCCGGTTCTCCTGGATCTCGGACGCATATTCCGACTCCTGGATCATGAGGGCGTTCTTCATCCGGTAGGCCTCCGCCATCGCATCCCGGTAGCTGCGCGCCGCTTCGGCGGCCTTGCCCATGTCGGAGATCATCTCCGACCACCCTTTTCCGGACCCGATGGAAGCAACGAACTCGTCGTACATCGCCTTCCAGGCGGCCGTCTCGCGCTTCCATATCGAGCCCACGCGGAAGGTCTCTTCGGTCATATCCTTCCCCAGCTTCTTGAAAGCCGTGATGGCGCCGGCGACCAAGGCCGTCCACTTGATCTTGCTGAAGAATGAGCCGAAGCGAAGCTGTGTCTCACGGGTCTGGTCGTCGATCTCCTTCATCCGTGTCCGCACTTCCCTCAGCTTCTTCGACGCGGCGACGAACTGATCCGTCCCGGGCTTCAACTTTTTCACCTGCGCCTCCAGCATCCGAGCAGCCTTGGTCAGGTCGTTATAGCTGGATCCGTTGATATCGTTCAGGATCTTGTCGAATTTCTTATGTTCCTCGTTGATGGACTTCATCGAGGCGTACATGGCGTCGAGCTCCTTTTTCTTCTGCTGCCATGCCTTGGATTTGATGCCTTCCTTTTCGGTCATGGCGATCTTGTAAAGCTCGGCGTGCAGCTGCGACGCTTTTGTCTTCAGCTCGTCGATGCGCGCCAGGGCCTCCTGATTGTTCAGGGTGACGACGGACTCGGTGTATACTCTGGTGGTTGCCATTGCTTATTTGCCGTCCACGACGGCCTTGGTGTAAATGCTCGATGAAAATGCGTTGATAGCCATCGCCGCGTCGATGCCG